>PYIL01002698.1_pt1 | contig 46354 bp, 41 predicted proteins | sample 3578041 | NCBI WGS metagenome assembly PYIL01 (sample SAMN08408023, study PRJNA431606) | Marine metagenome isolate SA_KN192-05_S13_150m, whole genome shotgun... | biome: marine; feature: oceanic pelagic zone; material: water; isolation source: 150 m water sample, 0.2-0.8 um fraction ... | reverse complement strand
TTAATGAAATTCTCTCTTATACGATCAAATGCTACAACAGTATCATTTAATGAATACCCAATAACCGCCAGAACAGCCGCAACCACAGTTAAGTCAAATTCAAAGTTAAACAATGAAAAGAAACCAATTGTTATTATCACGTCGTGCATAAGAGCGGAAACAGCTCCGGCTGCAAATTTCCATTGAAAACGAAACATGACATACGCAAATATCATCATCAACGCGAATATCATTGCCAGTCCACCTTGCTCAGTCAAATCCTCACCAACTTGAGGCCCTACAAATTCAACTCGTCTCAAATCTACCTCAGGCTCATCTGCTGCCAAAAGGCTCCTTAAACGATCACGAATAAAATTAGGGTTTTTATCAATTTGGGGTGGCAACCTCAATAAAACATCTTGCTCAGATCCAAAACTCTGAACCTGTACATCATTAAATCCGTCATCTGCTAGGAGCATTCGAATGTTTGCTAAATCTGCAGGTTGAGGGTAGCCCACCTCAAGTAAAACACCTCCAGTAAAATCTATTCCTAACTCTAATCCTTTAGTAATCAATGATCCTAAAGATATTGAAAGCATAATTACAGACAAAATTAAAGCAATTTTCCGTCGGCTTTTTCCCAAAAAATTGATATTTGTCTTATTTTTGATAAAACGCATTTCTCATAACCCTATATTGGTAATTTCTCTAGACGTCGATTACCGAAAAGAAGATTTACAATCGCTCTTGTGCCAATGATTGCAGTAAACATTGAAGTGATGATCCCTAAGGATAGAGTAATCGCAAACCCTTTTATTGGACCAGTACCAAAAGCGAACAAAACAATAGCTGCTATCAAGGTAGTAACATTCGCATCAGAAATTGAAGAAAGTGCTTTTTCATAACCAGCACTAATACTGCCTTGAGGCGTATTACCGGCAAATAACTCTTCCCTTATCCTCTCAAAGATTAGAACATTAGCATCAACTGCCATACCAACCGTTAATACGATCCCTGCAATTCCTGGCAAGGTCAAAGAAGCTTGGAGTAATGATAAAAGCGCAACAATGAAGATTAAATTTGAGAATAAAGCAATATTCGCGATCATACCAAACCATCTGTAATAGATTGCCATAAAAAATACTACGGCTAAGAAACCAATTGATATCGCACTAAACCCTCGATCGATATTATCCTGACCAAGACTCGGGCCAATAGTGCGTTCCTCAATTTTAAATACAGGAGCTGCCAAAGCACCTGCTCTTAACAAAAGCGCCAACTCTCTTGCTTCAAGAGGGGTTAACCCTGTAATTTGAAAGCGATCTTTAAATATGCCGCGAATTGTAGCGGTGCTTATTATTTCTTCTGTTTTGACAATACGAGTGGTTGTGGAGCCATTTTTAACTTCAGTCACTCTTCGAGTTTCAATGAATACAGTAGACATTGGTTTATTAAGATTTTCTCTTGTTGTTTTTAACATGCTTTCACCACCAGCAGCATCTAAAGTTATAAAAACAGCTGGTTGCCCCTGACTGAATCCGGATTCAGCATCAATAATTTGATCGCCTGACGCGATAATTTCACGTCTTAATATCTGAGACGGGACGCCCGGTCTTCCAGGATACCTCTTGGAACCAGGTTGATTAGCTCCATTATCGGCTAAATGAAATTCCAATGTTGCGGTGGCAGTTAATATATCGTCCAATCGATTTGGATCTTGAACGCCCGGTAGCTGCACCACAATTCTGTCAACGCCTTGTCTTTGCACAAGCGGTTCAGCAACGCCGAGTTGGTTAACTCTGTTTCTTAGTGTTGTGATGTTTTGCTCAATTGCAAAGTCCTGTCTTGCCTTTATTTGAGTTTCTGTCATTCGCACTCGAAACGATTGATTGTCAGCACCATCAAGAATCAATAAATCTGGATCTACCTCTTCAATAATTGTTCTTGCCTTATCTAAGTCTGCCTGATTTCGCACTCGGACCAGAATATCTGATCCATTAATATCAATCCGACTCCTTATTTTTGCATCACGCAAAAGATCATTAAAACTTTGTTGATATAGTGTTAATCGAGAATTAATAGCCGTTTCCATATCTACTTCAAGAAGGAAGTACACTCCCCCTCTCAAATCAAGACCAAGACTCATTGGTCTAATCCCTAGATTCCTTAGCCAGCTTGGCAAATGTGGGGTCAAAGTATATGCCACGCTCTTTTGACTCGATAATCTCTTTCTCAATCGATCACCAGCTATTAGTTGATCGTCTGCACTATCAAACAACATAATCGCTCTGCCATCCTCAATATATTGAGTAATTGGATACACTCTCACTGCACTAACTAAATCAACTGCATCTTGGAGCTGTTGTTCATCAATATCTGTTCCATCGGAATTAGCTATTTGAACAGATGGAACACTTTCGTAGACATTTGGTAATGCATAGATACAGCCAAAAGCAAATACCAATACAACCAAAAGATTTAACCATGAAGGATATCTATTCATTTTTGGATCTTTTTAAGCGGCCTCAATTGTTCCTTTGGGAACAACTGCAGAAACGGATGATTTTTGAACTTTAATTTCTACACCCTTTGATATTTCAAGTTTTGCGTAATGCTCATTTACAGCAACTACCTTTGCAAGGAGCCCCCCTGTCGTCATGACCTCATCACCAGTTGATAATGATTGCACCAATTCAGCGTGTGCTTTTTGCCGTTTTTGTTGTGGGCGTATGAGTAAGAAATAAAATCCCACGAAGATCACTGCCATTGGTATTAAAAAACCGAATGGATCTGATTGGCCTGAAGATCCTTGAGCTAATGCATCTCTAATCAAAAAATTCATAACTTTATCTGCTTGCTAATTAATGATGAGGCTTATTATTACATATCATAAACAACAGTTAACTAAGATCTACAAATATTACATGTTAGATTTATTAAATTTCTTTAGAACCGTAAATTGATTTAAGATCTTTTATGTAAGATGCAAGCGCTCCCTCTTTTATTCCATTTCTAATATTTTTCATAACTGATTGATAATAATGGATATTATGTATAGTGCCTAACCTGGATGCCAGCATTTCATTTATTTTATTTAAATGCCTTAAATACGCCAAAGAATAGTTCTTACATGTATAGCAGTCGCACTCTGAATCAAGAGCAGATGTGTCATCATTATAACGCGCATTTCGAATATTAATTACGCCTTTATGTGTAAATAAATGTCCATTTCTTGCATGTCTTGTCGGTATAACACAATCAAACATATCTATACCCAAATTCACGGCTTCAGCTATGTCTAACGGTAAACCAACACCCATTAGATAACGTGGCTTATCTTTCTCCATATTAGGTATTATTTTATCTAAAACCGCAATTCTTTCACTTGCGGTTTCCCCAACCGCTAACCCACCTAAAGCATAGCCATCAAACTCGAGAGCTTGAAGCCCAAATAATGATTCACTCCTCAAATCATTATAGATGCCACCTTGAACGATACCAAAAACTGCTTCCCCTCTTGAGGGGTTATCCCTCTTCAACTCCAGGAATCTTCTTTTTGATCTTTCTGCCCAACGCAAAGATAACTCCATTGATTTTTTCGCAACTTCCTTTTTGGCTGGATATTTTGTGCATTCATCAAACACCATAGCGATATCAGAGTTTAAGTCGTGCTGAACCTCCATGGATATCTCTGGTGATAAAAACACATCACTGCCATCAATTGGTGACTTAAAGTAAACTCCTTCCTCAGTAATCTTTCGGGAATGCTCTAATGAGAATACTTGAAACCCCCCAGAATCAGTTAAGATAGGGCCTCGCCAATTTATAAATTCATGTAATCCGCCATGCTTTTTAATAATCTTAGCTCCTGGTCGCAACATAAGGTGAAATGTATTGCCAAGAATAATTTCAGATGAAGCTTCAATCACCTCTTCCGGTGTAACACTTTTCACTGCTCCGTATGTTCCCACAGGCATAAATGCAGGAGTTCGTATCTTCCCCTTATTTAATTCCAGTAAACCTGTTCTGGCATTTCCTTCTTCTGCTGTTATCTTAAATTTCATGACAATCCTTTGGGGAAAATTAGCATAGCGTCCCCGTAACTGTAAAAACGAAATTTTTTTTCTATAGCATACTCATAAGCCTTCATTATCATTTCTTTTCCTGCCATTGCAGAAACAAGCAACAATAATGATGATTTTGGTAAATGAAAATTAGTTAACAAAGCATTGACTGTTTTGAATCTGTAATCCGGTTTAATAAAAATATCAGTCTCACCGCTCCATGGAGAAACCTCATTATTTTGAGATACTGCCTCAATAGCGCGAACAGTCGTTGTGCCCACAGCAATAACCCTTCCTCCTTTATCTTGCGCATTGGCAATTGCGCTGCATGTTTCTTTACTAACTTCTATAAATTCACTATGCAGTTTATTTTCTTCGATATGCTCTCTTTTTAATGGTTGATATGTCCCCGCGCCCACATGCAAGGTAATGTATGCGTGATCAACATTCAAAATCTTAGTCTGCTCGAACATTTCTTGATCAAAATGTAACCCAGCAGTTGGAGCTGCTACTGCGCCTAACTTCTTTGCATAAATCGTCTGATATCTATCGCTGTCAAGAGCTTCTGCTGATCGCTTTAAATATGGAGGTATTGGTAATTCACCAAAATTATCGATAAAAATCTTCACGGGTGAAGAAAACTCTAACTCATACATTCCATTTGACCTTGTAATAATTTTAGCGACATGGCGATCTTTGAGTTGAATTACAGAGCCTGTCTGAAGTCTCTTACTGGTTCGGATTTGCGCTAGCACATTGTATTTATTAAGAATCTGCTCAACCAGTATCTCAACCTTTCCGCCGGTTTCCTTTGCTCCAAAAATACGCGCTTTAATTACCTTGGTATTATTAAACACCAATAAATCTTTTGGTCTCAAAAATTGATCGAAATCCTTAAATTGACAATCCTTGATCTTATTTTCCTTGCAATCGAGAACAAGCATACGACTATCCCGTCTCCTCTTTGTTGGGTATTTGGCAATCAAGCCTTCAGGTAAATCATAATCAAAATCTGATAAGTGCATTTTTCTCACGAAATAAAATTTTAAGTTCTCTCAAGATTATAAATCAGCTTTCACTTGAAACGTAAATCAAACAAAGATCAAAGTCTTTAAACAGTAGCGAACATAAAGAATTTACGTCAAAATACTCATAATACATAAATAAATATTTCATTTGATCATTTAAAAAAATGCCGGGATGGCGGAACTGGTAGACGCGCCGGATTCAAAATCCGGTTCTGGAAACAGAGTGCGAGTTCGATTCTCGCTCCCGGCACCAAAAAATAGGAATTATTATGAGCTACTGTATAGATTGTGGTGCAACCACTCAAAAAAAATTCCTGATGGTGACAATCGAGAACGAATGGTTTGTTCTGATTGTGGGGCAATACACTACCAAAACCCCAAAATTGTAGTGGGTTGTATACCAGAGATAGACGATAGTATCTTGCTTTGTAGGAGAGCTATTGAGCCAAGGTATGGTTTTTGGACGGTACCTGCTGGCTTCATGGAATTAGGTGAAACGCTTATAGAAGGAGCCATAAGAGAAACCAAAGAAGAGGCAGGCGCATCAGTTGAGATTGGACATTTATTTGCCTCGGTTGATGTGATTGGAGCCGGACAAATACACGTATTTTTTACAGCAAAACTATTAGGTGATTTCTCGGCAGGTCAAGAAAGTCTTGAGGTGAAACTATTCAAGAAAAATAAAATACCTTGGGATGAATTGGCTTTTCAGAGTGGTATTTTTGCACTAAAAAAATATCTCGAAGACCAAGGAAAAAATAACGGCATCCATTACCATACATTGGTTCATAAGAAATCATAAGCTTTAAAGGTATTTTTGTTAGGTTGGGTTTAAATACAGGATTTATATTTTTTAGAAAGTACGTTGATCTAGATTAATTATTTGCGGTAATTATCCTGGATAGCACTGAAGCACTTACATACCCATTCACCATACTTCCATTTTCTAGAATAATTGCTGGTGTCCCCTGCAAACCAACATCCTGTCCCATTAAATAATGACTACTGATAGCCGCAGAATTACAATCTCGGTAATCAAATTTTTGATCAATTTTGGCTAATGTTAATGCGTTATTTCTGTTATCCGAGCACCATACTTGCTCAGCAATCACCCATGATGGGCTTTTTGGGCCGCTACGTGGATACAATAAATACCTAATCTCTATGCCAGCAGATAAGTATTCATCTATCTGGCTGTGAAGACGTCGACAGAACGAACAATCCACATCAGTAAAAACTGTTACCGCATGCTTCTTCTGTTGAGGCTCAAAAACAATCATTTCTTTCACTGGGTATGCATCTAAAATTTTCTTTCTAGAATCATTCCTTAAATTTTCAGAAAGATTGACCTGAGTTTCAATGTCATACATGTCGCCTTGTATCAAATGACGGCCATCACTTGAGATATAAGCGATATATGAACCTCTTGTTATGGTGTACCAGCCATCAACTGGGCTATTTTCTATGTGCTCAGCTTTTATATCTGAACTCATGTCAGTAACAATCTTACGAATCTTTTCCAGTCCAACCTCATCAGCGAAGAGTAAATTCGATGCAAATGCCAACAACAAGATTAAGAATATTTTCTGAAAAATCTTTGCCATCTCTTAGTCCAAAAATAAGTTACTCATAATAATCAACCTTATTTCTATCAAAATCAATTATTAGATCCAATTTTTAACTCATATGATTGATCGATAGTACTTTATCCCCTCGGGTGATGCTTACCATGCAAATCTTTCAGCCTTTCTCTTGCGATGTGTGTGTATATTTGGGTGGTTGATAAGTCGCTATGCCCTAACAATAACTGCACTACTCTAAGGTCAGCCCCATGATTCAATAAATGTGTAGCAAATGCATGCCTTAACCCATGAGGTGAAATCTTTTTTTTGATTCCCGCTACTCTAGAATAACGCTTAATTGCATACCAAAAAGTTTGTCTGGTCATACTCTGACCTCTTTTTGTTGGGAACATAACGTCTACTTTCTTGTTATTAAGTATCTGGTCACGAGAATTCTCGATAAAGTTACTTAAACACTCCAAAGCTTCTTCACCTATGGGTACAAGTCTTTCTTTGTTTCCTTTTCCGGTAACCCTGAGTACGCCTTGGTTAAAATTTATTTGCGAAATTTTTAATGAAATTAATTCAGATACACGGAGGCCAGTAGCATACATAAGCTCTAACATTGCCTTGTTACGATGACCAATAACATCTTTCACATCAGGTGCTTCCAATAGATCGTTTACTTCTGTTTCGGTTAATGTTCTTGGTAACGGCTTTCCAATCCGAGGCATTTCAATATCTATTGTCGGATCAACCTTAATTAAATTCATTCTTAAAAGATATTGAAAGAAAGATCGATAACTCGAAATCTGTCTAGCAGTAGTTCTTGCTTTGATTCCTGATTGCACTCTTTTTGAAATAAAACTCAATAAATCCGATTTTCTTGCTTGCTGAATTTCAATATCATAATTTGCTAGCTCTAAGGCCAATAATTTTAAATCCACGCGATAAGCGCTCAAAGTGTTTGATGATAAACCTCGTTCAGACCATATTAAATCCAAAAATCTATCAATACTGGCATGAGAAGACCTGAATGCGCCTGTCTCTACTACATTTTTCTTCTTCTTTGGGTTCATTAACTTAATAAATTATGTCTATTGAGAATAATAATACTTAATTTCAAAGAATTTACTGAATAAAATATAATATGAGGATATTCTTGCTTTTGTTTATAAAATACGAATAAAAGCAAGATTGAAAATAACATTATGTTAGCTCAAAAAGATTTCTGAAAAATATGAACTCCAAATTTAATTTCTTTTCCTTTTTTTATGGCGTTTACGCATGGTTTATTTTTCTTATTTGCGTAATTGTAGCCTTATTTGGAGCTATTATATTACCTTCCTTAAAATTACGTCGTGCTTGGGTGAAAAAATCAGCATACTCTGTTTTTCTATTGTGCAGAATTAAAATGGATATAACGGGGCAAGAAAATCTGCCAGCAGGAAATGCACTCATTGTAGCCAATCACGCGAGTTATCTAGATGGAATTATCTTACATGCCGTTCTGCCAACAAAATTTACTTTTGTCATTAAGAGTGAAATGCAATCTGTGCCCATAGCGAATTTTCTATTCAATCGCGTTGGTTCACGTTTTGTTGAGCGTTTTCAGCCAACAGGTAGTTTCAGAGATGCAAGAAAACTTATCAAAGCAGGAGCAGATGGTGAGCCATTGGCTATTTTTCCTGAAGGAACTTTTACAGAAAAACCTGGATTAGATAGATTTCGCACAGGAGCTTTTGTTACAGCAATAAAATCAAAAATGCCTTTAGTTCCATTAGTTATCAATGGGTCGAGAAAAATTCTTCCCGCTAATAAATTCCTACCAAATATAGGAAATCTTTCTATACATATCCTTGAAGCTATTAATACTCATCACAAATCTTTTGATTCAAGTAAAGAATTAAAGAAACTCTCACGAGAAAGAATATTAAAGGTTCTGGATGAACCAGATTTATTACAAAGCGAATAAAATCAAAACAAATTCAGATTATAATAATTATCTCAACACAGGATAAAAAGATGGACATAAAAAACTCAAAGGCAATAATCTCAGGTGGAGCATCTGGATTAGGTTTAATGACAGCACATAAAATAATTGATGCTGGTGGTCACGCAGTAATATTCGATGTGAACGAAGAAGAAGGCAACAACAATGCCAGTGCGTTAGGTGAACGAGCTTTATTTATCAAAGCCAATGTTTCATCTGAAAATGAAGTACAAAATGCCGTCAATAAAGCTAATGACTTTTTAGATGGAGTTAATTTAGCGGTAAATTGCGCTGGAGTAATTGGTGCTGCTAGAGCTTTAGGTAGAGATGGACCTATGCCTTTAGATTTTTTTGAGAATACCATCAAAATAAATTTAATGGGGTCATTTCTACTCACAAAAGAAGCTGCAAATATCATGCAAAATAACTCCCCGAACAATGATGGCGAAAGAGGTGTAATCATAAATACTGCCTCAATAGCCGCATTTGAAGGACAAATTGGGCAGGCCGCATATTCAGCCTCAAAAGGAGGAATTGTTGGCATGACACTTCCACTGGCTCGAGAATTTGCAAGAATTGGTATACGGGTAAATACCATTGCTCCAGGTATATTCAAAACACCTATGGTTGCTGGAATGACTCAAGAACTTCAGGATTCGCTTGGCAAGCAAGTGCCCTTTCCATCTCGCCTCGGTCGACCAGAAGAATATGCAGATTTAGTGGTTTCTATTTATGAAAACGCCATGATTAATGGAGAAACTATTCGCCTTGATGGGGCCATTCGAATGCAGTCAAAATAATTACATTCCTGAATAATTCGGACCGCCACCGCCTTCAGGAACAGTCCATATTATATTTTGGGCGGGATCCTTAATATCACATGTCTTGCAATGCACACAGTTTTGAGCATTAATGTGAAATTTAGGTGTCTCATTATCCAACAAAACTTCATAAACGCCCGCTGGACAATAACGTTGAGCGGGTTCGTTATAATTCGGAAGATTATAATTAATTGGTACTTCTGCATCCTTTAATCTCAAATGCGAAGGTTGATCTTCTTCGTGATTTGTACTCGATAAAAACACTGACGACAAACGATCGAAACTGATAACGCCATCTGGTTTCGGATATTCTATTTTTTGTGCATCTGCGGAAGGTTGTAAGGTTTCATGATCCGGTATTGGGTTTTGCCAAGTAAATGGAAATCTGCCATTCATAATATTCTGATCAATAAATACAAAAGCACCGCCGATAAGCGTGCCAAATTTATTTAGGGCTGGACCGAAGTTTCTGGATTTATACAACTCATCATGCAACCAGGAAGATTCATAACTCTGCTGATAGGAAGTTAAATCACTCTGCCCTGAATCCCCTTTAAACAATGAATCAAAAATATTGTCTGCGGCCAAAGTACCACTCTTAATTGCTGTATGTGTTCCCTTAATTTTGGCGCCATTTAAAAATCCAGCATCACAACCTATTAACAATCCACCAGGAAAAGTTAACTTTGGTAATGACTGGAAACCACCTTTATTTACAGCTCTTGCTCCATAGGAAATTCTTTTACCGCCTTCTAAGTATTTGGAAATTCTTGGATGTTGTTTCCATCTTTGAAATTCTTCAAAGGGTGATAGATAGGGATTTTTATAATTTAACGCAACGATCAAACCAAGAAAGAGTTGATTATTCTCAGCATGATATAAAAAACCGCCGCCTTCTGTATGATTGTCAAGCGGCCATCCAGTTGTGTGTACCACCAAGCCTTCTTCATAATTCTCTGCACCAATTTCCCAGATCTCTTTTAAGCCAATTCCATAATGTTGTGGATCTGAATTGGTTCTTAAATCATAGCGCTTAATAATCTCTTCACCAAGATTGCCTCTGCATCCTTCGGCAAAAATCGTATACTTACCTCGCAATTCATATCCTGCTTGATAGCTTGATTTCTTTGAACCATCAGCCCCAATTCCCATATCAGAAGTAGCGATTCCGGTAACGGCACCCTGATCATCGTAAAGGATCTCAGTAGCAGCAAAACCAGGGAATAGGTTTACTCCCAACCCTTCAGCTTTGTCAGCTAGCCATTGACATAACCGCCCAAGGCTAATTATAAAATTACCTCTATTGTGCATAGTTTTAGGTATAAACAGATTGGGAACTTTAAAACTTTTCTCTGGTCCTGAAAAATAGTGAACAATATCTTTCTTTACAGCAGTTTTTATTGGCGCGTCTTGCGATTGCCAATCTGGAAACAATTCATCAAGTGCTTTTGTCTCGAACACATTACCTGAAAGGATGTGTGCGCCTATTTCAGAACCTTTTTCAACCACCACAACAGACAACTCATGATTATTTTCATTTGAAAGTTGCATTAACCGACACGCAGCTGCCAAGCCAGAAGGGCCCCCGCCAACAATCACAACATCGAAATCCATGGATTCTCTTACATTGATCTCAGTCATAACTAATCTCTGAAGTTATTCTTACTTAATATTATATCATTTTATGTTTGGTGAATTTCTGTTCGTGATAAATTCACTCAAGTATTTTACAATGCTTACTTGAATTTAAATAATCAATCATAACAATTAATTTTTAATTGAGAATAAAACTCATTGAATATACTCAACACTTATTCATCTTCTGATGGTCTTATACAAGACACCTCTCAATTGAGAGTTATCGAAAAATTCTCAACATTACAATCAAAACTGTCCAGATCCATAGAGAAGCCCAACTTCTTTCAGAGACATTTTAAAAAGAAAACCAAAATATCAGGAATATATTTATGGGGGGATGTCGGAAGAGGAAAAACATTTCTCATGGATATATTTTTCCAATCATTGCATCTAAGCCAAAAAAGAAGAGTCCATTTTCATCATTTGATGAGTGAAGTACACACAAAACTCAAAGGAATGAAAAATACAGAGAACCCTATTGATCAAATTACAAAATCAATGAGTAAAAACATACAAGTTTTGTGTTTTGATGAATTTTTTGTGGAAGATATTGCCGATGCTATGATCTTAAATAAATTTTTAGAGGGGTTATTCAAATACGGTATAACATTAGTGGCGACTTCCAACAGCCACCCTAAAGATCTCTACAAAAATGGACTACAAAGAGACCGTTTTTTGAAAGCAATAAAATTAATAGAAGAAAATACTTCAATAATTAACATCGGTTCCGGTCCAGATTACCGATTAAAGAAAATAAATAATAAGGTTGAATTTAACTCAATTCATGATGCTCAAACTGACCAATTATTAGAAAAATATTTCCATTTAATTTCACCCATTGGATGCAAAAAAAACGAAGCAATAACAGTTAACGGACGAAAAATATCAAGCATTCTTTCTGCTGAAACTATTATCTGGTTTGACTTTCATGCGATTTGTGCTAGCAATAGAAGTACTGCTGATTACATTACAATAGCCAAACAATACCAAACAGTAATTATCTCTAATATCCTTATCCTTGATAAAGAAAAAGAAAATGAAACAAGAAGATTTATCGCAATGATCGATGAGTTCTATGAACGTAAAGTCAAAATCATTATATCTACTGAAATTTTATATAAGGATTTGTATCAAGGTCAGAAACTTGTATTTGAATACAAAAGGACACAAAGCAGATTAACTGAAATGGCTTCCGAAGAATATCAAAAATTAGCACACATTCATTAATAGAACATGACATGTATAATTAAATATAAAAAATAAACATCTAATCAAACAAAAATATTATGGCAAAAAAACTGATTCTAATAAGACATGGACAAAGTGAATGGAACCTAAAGAATTTATTTACAGGGTGGGCAGATGTTGATTTAACCGAACAAGGTCAAATAGAAGCAGAAAATGCGGGCAGAATTATAGCTGATCTTGATTTTGATATAGATCTTGCGTTCACGTCTGTACTTAAACGAGCCATCAATACACTTCAAATTATTCTAAAAAAAATACATCACAAAGAAATACCAATAATTCGTGACTGGAGATTAAACGAAAGAAATTACGGGGCATTACAAGGTCTCAATAAATCTGAAACTGCTGAAAAATATGGAGAAGAACAGGTACATATATGGAGAAGAAGTTACGATATTGCGCCTCCATCACTTGAAATTAATGACGAAAGACATCCAGGGAATGATCCGCGATATTCTGATATAAAAAATCTACCTGCGGCAGAGTCGTTAGCTACAACTTTGGTTCGTGTTGAACAATGCTGGAAAGAACATATCTTCCCTGAGTTAATTAACAGTAAAAATATACTGATTGCAGCACATGGAAATAGTTTAAGGGCACTAGTAAAAATGCTTGATAATGTCTCTAAAGAAGAGATTACAAGCTTCAATATTCCTACTGGTGTTCCTCTTCTTTACAAACTGGATGACAATCTTAGACCAATATCAAGAGAATTTCTGGGTGATCCAAAACTTATAGCAGAAGCCATGCAATCAGTGGCCAATCAAGCAAAACAATAAATCTAAAAAAATATCAAATTTGCAAGCGTGGATCAGACGGTCTAGAACTTTTTTGATTTTTATCAGGCATCCTAATTAAACCTTCTTGTGTTACAGAAGCTAATAATTTTCCATCCTGTTTGAAAATTTGACCTCTCGCATAACCCCTCGCACCATAGGCGTTTGGGCTATCTGAGGAATACAATAACCACTCATCCACACGACATTCTCGATGAAACCAAATAGCGTGATCAAGACTGGCCACCTGTAATATTCCACTTCCAAATGGGAGTCCATATCCATGAGGTCTGAGGCTTGTTCCAAGCAACTCAAAATCAGAGACATAAGCCAGCAAACACTGATGAAGATGCGGGTCATCAGGCACTGAATTTAACGCTCTGATCCAAACATGTCTTATTGGTGGCAACTTTCCTGGTTTTAAAATATTAACTGGTTGCACAGGTCGAAATTCGAAAGGTCTCTCGTTGGTAAGAAATTTTTTTAATTTTTCCGGGATCTTTGCCGTGATCTCTTTTGTGAGTAATTGCGAAATATTTTTTAGATTTTCCGGACCTTCAACCTCTGGCATTGTTGCTTGATGGTCCAGACCTTCTTCACTTTTTTGAAATGAAGCAGCTAAATTGAATATTGGACGTCCATGCTGTATAGCAACTACCCTTCTAACAGAGAAACTGCCACCATCTCTTGATCGATCTACTTCATAGATAATCGGAGATTCCATGTCACCTCGTCTAAGAAAGTAGGCGTGCAAAGAATGAGCTACCCTATCATCAACAGTATGATGTGCGGCTGAAAGGGCTTGAGCAACAACTTGACCGCCAAAGACTTGAGCACTACCAATGTCTCTACTGTCACCTCGAAAAATATTTTCTTCAATACGATCAAGCTGGAGTAAACTGACCAAGTCATCTAAAATCGTTTGCATAAGTTGCCTTTAACTTTTATCTATTCTGATGACTGATAATCTGAGAACTGTTCACGAAGTGCAGTTTTTTTGATTTTTCCAGTTGCTGTATGCGGTATTTCTTCAATAAAAACAACATCATCTGGTATCCACCACTTCGCAATCTTCCCTTTAAAAAAGGACAATATTTCATCCTTAGAAGCTTCATGATCATTGGATTTAACCGCTATCAATAATGGTCTCTCCGTCCATTTTTCACTTGCAACGCCAATTACTGCAGCTTCAGCTATTGCAGGGTGTCCTATTGCAGTATTCTCGATTTCTATGGAACTGATCCATTCTCCACCCGATTTAATAACGTCCTTTGTTCTATCTGTAATCTGCATGTAGCCTTGAGGATCAATCTTTGCGACGTCACCTGTATCAAACCACCCATCTTCTGTATGCGCTCCCGCAGAACCTTTTAATTTAAAATAATCACTGCACACCCAAGGTCCTTTTACTTGAAGTGCTCCGAATGCCTCGCCATCCCAAGGTAATGTTTTCTGATTGTCATCGACAATCCTCATTTCTACACCAAACATCCCTCTTCCTTGTTTGATTTGAAGATTAATCATCTCGTCTTGTGATAATTGATCCATGCCATGCTTTAAGGACATTACCGTTCCCAGTGGGCTCATTTCAGTCATACCCCATGCATGCTGGACAAAAACATCATGATTATTTTGGAAGTCTCGAATCATCGATTCTGGAACCGCCGCTCCGCCTATTACGGTTCGTTGTAAACTATTTAGTTTTTTATTATTTTCACTAGCATATTGTAATAACACCAACCAAACTGTTGGCACCCCTAGCGAAACAGAAACCTTCTCTTCTTCCATTAAATTATATAAAGTTTCACCATCCGCCATTTTAGGTCCAGGATAGACAATTTTCGCACCTACCATCATTGCACCATACGGTGAGCCCCATGAATTAACATGAAACAATGGCACCACAGGTAAAATACAATCACGAATAGATAAATTCATGGCATCAGGAGCAATCAGAGCATATGCATGTAGGATCGTGGCTCGATGATTGTATAATACGCCCTTAGGATCACCAGTAGTCCCAGATGTATAACAAAGACCCATTGCAGCCCTTTCATCTAATAATGGCCATTCAAATTGTTCACTCTCATCTTTGATGAGTGATTCATATGAAACGACATTCTCAAGATTTGTATTTACAATCGAATCCTCATCCCCCATTACAATGTAACCTTCTACATCAGGAATTTGAGATGCAATTTTTTCAATCAATGGGATAAATAATGGGTCAATCATAATCCATTTATCTTCAGCATGATTAATCATGAATACAATTTGTTCAGGAAAAAGCCTTGGATTAATTGTATGGCAAACATATCCAGCACCGCCAACAGCATAATACGCCTCAAGATGTCGATAATCATTCCAAGCCATTGTTGCAACGCGATCACCCTCCGATAATCCCAGTTTTGCTAAAGCATTGGCTAATTTTCTTACTCGTTTAAAGCAATCTCCATACGTATAGCGATGCAATGACCCATCCCCAATAACCGAAACTATCTCTCTGTCTTGAAAGTTAATGTCTGCGTGCTCCACAATCGAAGAGATCAGCAAAGGATTGTCCATCATTAAGCCATGCATATCATTTTCCCCTAATATCGTTTGAGATTAATTTTGCATATTTAAAATTAATCTATATAAAATTAGTCAATCAGATATCCTATTATTTCATAACCAATAAAACCAGCATCTCAACAACACAAGCAGGTTTAGGATATCCTTCAACTTCAACAGAGATCTTTGAAAGTAACTGGATCATAGTTCCTCTTTTTCTCGCCTGAATCAATGCCCCTCTAGCTCGAACTTTATCACCCTCAGTCACTGAAGTATAAAATCTCACTTTATTGCATCCAAAATTGATGATTTGTTGGAGACCCTCAACTTCTATAAAATTTCGAGTTAATGCTGGTATTAAAGATAAAGTCAGATAACCATGAGCAATCGTTCTTCCATTCGGCAATTCTTTTGAGGCTCTAGAGCGATCAACATGTATCCATTGATCATCTCCCGTTGCAGTCGCAAACTGATCTATTCGCTCTTGATTGATTAGCACCCAATCTGAAACCCCTAGTTCTTGACCTTCTAGTGCTTTTGCTTGATCAATTGAGTTAATCTTGTACAAATAAGACCTCCAGTATTAAAATTCTTAGGATGCAGATGCGCATCTTTCACAATTTACCCATCCTGAATTACCATCCACATAATATTCCTTCTTCCATATTGGTAGTCTTGTTTTAATCTGATCTATGACATAACGACATGCGTCAAAGGCTTCTTTTCTATGTGGCGCTAGAACGCCAATCCACACTGCGCACTCACCAATCTCCAACAATCCACTTCTGTGGATACCATTAACATCTATAATTGCATATTTATCTTTCGCTTTATCAAAAATTCTTTTGCCTTCTTTCGTAGCAATAGGTTCAAAAATCTCGTATTCCAAACGTAAGACTCCAAATCCTTCATTTTCATTTCGAACCCATCCCTCGAAACTTGCATATGCTCCAGCAGATGCATTATTCAAGCGTCGAGACTGTCCAGATACATCAATTTTCTTTGTTGTTATTATCACTAATTATCCGCCAGACACAGGTGGGAAAAATAAAACGGTATCACCGTCTTTGATCGTGTTGCTCCATTCAGCTAGATCATTATTTATTGCAACTTTACAATGACCATAAGGCTCATTAAAACCGTGACAATCTTCTAACTCCCTAAACAAATCAATTGCGGTTTCAGCGTCAGTGGTAACTAACTCTTCGCTTTTGCCTGTTTTTTCCCTAAATAAAGCAAAATAACTAACCTTAATTGATTTACTCATGATTTAGTTCCATATTTTGTGCAGTAAAATCCCCGGGTGTATTAAAATTATCTAAAGCCCTAGGGTTTGGCTGAGATAATAGATAGGTATTTGATTTAATTAATATTTTTCTTGGACAAATCACCTTATCTTTGAGGCGCTTTTGAATAATTTCTTGAGCCATGGATCCGTATATAGCACACAAGGGTTCAGGTAAACCATCATGCTCGCTTTTGTAAGCAACAAAATCATACTCTGCAGAATAATTTTCAATTAGGTAACTTAAAGTATGACTGTCTAAATTGATTAAATCACAAGCCACTACCAACCAATCAACTCCAGGATGTTCTTGCATGGCTGAGAGAATTCCTGCTATCGGTCCAAGATTGTCGTATCTGTCAATTATTTGATTGTATTTCTTTCTTTCATCATTATCAGATTGATCGTTTCTGCTTGAAATAAATACTTGCGACAAATGAGCCGCTAAAAGAGAGTAGACTTTATTTAACTGGGTCACTCCTTCAAACTTTAACAGCGCCTTATCTTGGCCCATCCGCCTACTTTCTCCACCACTTAAAATTAATCCCCAAATTTGCCTATGATTTGTCACGATTAAAATCTTCCTTACCGCCAATTTTTGATACCAACCTTGTTTTCTCTATAACAATATCGTGAGAAATCGCCTTAATCATATCGTAAACCGTCAATGCGGCCACACTCGCACCAACCATTGCTTCCATTTCAATTCCAGTTCGGTGAGTCACTTTACATATACAATCGATCTTTGCTTTCCCTGATTTATCTAATTCAATATTGACTTGGCAATCATCCATACCTATAGGATGACAGAAAGGAATCAGCTCATGTGTCTTTTTTGCGGCCATAACACCGGCAATAATGGCAGTAGCGAATACTGGTCCTTTTGCAGTTTTAATGTCGCCACCAATGAATCGTTCTGTTATTTCTTTAGGAAAATTAACAAATGACTGGGCATGGGCAACTCTTTTGGTAATCTCTTTATTGCTTATATCCACCATACTTGGTTTATTTTCCTTATTAATATGAGTTATTTTCTTCATTTATGATAATTCCTTTTCTAACCGCCCATTCTATACATCTCAACTTTTTTAACTGTCTGGATGGATTTTTTTGTGTTGCGCAGCTCACTGTAACGATCAGTTCTAGCTAACCATAGTCGAGAGAATACATTATGAATCTCTTCATCACTTGCACCTCCTCTCAATAGCATTCTAAGATCAGTACCTTCTGATGCAAACAAGCAAGTATAGAGTTTACCATCTGCAGAAATTCTGGCTCTACTGCAATCTCCACAAAACGGTCTTGATACTGAAGTAATAAATCCTATTTCACCCTCTCCATCATCGTATGCATATCTCTTAGCCACCTCGCCTTTGTGAGTCTGGTGAAGCGGAGTCACAGACCATTTTTCCTCAATTTTCTCTAAAACCTCTTTTGCTGTGATAACTGCGTCATAGCTCCAATTATTTTGATTACCAACATCCATAAACTCGATAAGACGTACTATGTGCCCAGTACCCCTAAAATAGGCTAGGAGATCTAAAATAGTGTGATCATTTACCCCTCTTTGAACAACAGTATTAATTTTAATTTTTGAGAAACCGACTTCTTCGGCAACCTCAATGCCCTCAAGAATATCTGAAACTTTTCCTCGATTGCCATTTAACTTAAAAAATACATCTTGATTTAAACTGTCCAAACTGACAGTAATTCGATGCAATCCAGCATTCGCTAGACCCTTTGCACGCTGCTTTAATAATGTAGCATTCGTAGTCAATGCCAAATCATCAATACCATCTATACTGTTTAATTTTTCGATCAAACTGACAATATTTTTATCTAACAAAGGTTCGCCACCCGTTAATCTAACTTTGGTAACGCCTAATTGAACAGCTATTTTAACTAAACGAACAATCTCATCATGATTCAATCTTTCCTTTTTTTGTAAAAACTGATAATTTTCATGATATTTTTTTATTGGCATGCAATAAGTACATCTAAAATTACACTGATCTAACAACGAGATTCTTAGATCTGACAGTGGTCTTTTTAATTGATCTCGTGGACCAATTTTAGCGCTGCTCATAGTACTCATAAAATGTTCGATAAAATAATTATTAAGATCTATTTAGTATAAAGAAAAAACTATAAATACGTTATTATAGACACCTAAGAGACATAAATCTTTTGAAAACATAATGTAATATAATCAATAATCTCAATAAAAAATATCTAAAAGCAGAAACTGTATGCATATTAATTTCACGCAAGAAGAGCTTGATTTTGAAAAAGAAGTAAATCAATTCTTCAAAGAGAAGTTCCCAAAAGACATCAAGCAAAAACAAGATAACTCAATTCCTCTTGAAAGGGAGGATTTTGTTCGTTGGCAAAAAACACTTTATGAACAAGGTTGGGCGGCAATCAATTGGCCAGTCGAATACGGAGGAACTGGATGGAGCACAGTTCAAAAATACATATTTGCTAATGAAATGGCAAAAGCCAATGCTCCGGCTATTATACCTTTTGGTCTTGGTATGGTTGGTCCTGTTATTTATACCTATGGAAATGATGAACAAAAAGAAAGATTTCTATCAGACATTATTGCCAGTAATGTGTGGTGGTGCCAAGGATATTCTGAGCCAAACTCAGGATCCGATCTTGCTTCTCTGAAAACTCGCGCTGACCGTGATGGGGATAATTATATTCTCAATGGCACAAAAACATGGACGACAATGGGGCATATGGCTGACTGGATATTCTGCTTAGTTAGAACAAGCAGTGATGTCGCCAGGAAGCAAGAAGGAATCAGTTTTATCTTAGTGGATATGAAAACTCCCGGAGTAAGCGTAAAACCAATAATTACCATAGAAGGTGATCGCGAAGTCAATGAAGTTCATTTTGAAGACGTCAAAGTTCCTGCCAACAATCTAATTGGTGAAGAAGGTAAAGGCTGGACTTATGGTAAAGTGCTATTACAGCATGAACGCACTAACATTGCCGGAGTTGCTCGTTCACAATATCGTTTGAATCGCCTTAAGGAAAAGATTAAGAATGCTAACGATACACAACCATCCCTTGCTGGGGATATTAATTTTTTACGTAAAATCGCTGAACTCGAAATTGAGTTAAAAGCTCTTGAATACACCGAATTGAGAACTCTTGCAGCTGTTTCAGTTGGAAAGGCTCCAGGTCCAGAATCTTCATTACTGAAAATACGAGGTACAGAAATTCAACAACGTTTGGATGAATTATTTATGGAGGCTGCGGGTTACTTCTCTCTTCCTTATGTCCCAAATCAATATACGCTTGATAGTGATCCAGAACAGCATGTTGGTTTTGGTGGTGACACGGTCAGTTCATTACAATATTTTAATAACCGCAAGGCATCGATTTATGGCGGCTCAAATGAAATACAAAAGAATATTATCGCTAAACATGTACTTGGCTTATAAGAATTAATAACTGGAAATTTTATGAATTTGTCAATAACAGAAGAACAATCGGCTATTAAAGATGTAATCTCACGATTCATTGATAATGAATACGATTTCGAGCGCCGTATGAAGATCGCCGATGGTGAAACCGCATTTGACCGAGAAGTTTATAATTTTTTTGTGGAACAAGGTTTTACAGCCATTCCTTTTTCTGCAGATGATGGAGGACTTGACGGTGGTCTTGTTGAAATTATGTTAATCATGAAGGAAATTGGGCGAGGCTTGATGCTTGAGCCATTTATGGAGAATACTATTCTTGCTGGTGGAGTATTAAAAAGACTTGGCACAAAAAACCAAAAAGAAAATTGGTTATCGAAAATTATCGGTGGTGAAATCCAGGCAACACTTGCTTTCACTGAACCTCAGTCCCGTTTCAACCTAAATGATATTGCTACAAGCGCAAAGAAACAAAAAGACGGCTATCTGATGAATGGAAAAAAATCATTCGTCCTAAATGGTCAAGATGCAGACTTAATCATTGTTCCTGCTAGAACATCAGGAGCTCAATCAGATTCAAACGGTATTACACTTTTTGCTATCGAGAAAGAAAGCAAAGGCGTAGAAATTAACTCTTACAAAACTGTTGATGGCCACTCAGCAGCAGAGATAACTTTTTCTGATGTCGAGTTAAATGCTGATGCAATTATCGGTGAAGTGGATTCTGGGCTCCCCTGCCTACAAAATACTATTGATGAAGCCACATTAGCAGTCTGTGCGGAGGCCATTGGGATTATGCGCTCCTTGCATGATAAAACAGTTGAATATTCAAAGAATCGAATGCAATTTGGAATGCCCATAGGAGGTTTTCAAGCCCTTCAACATCGAATGGTAGATAATCTTATGGCTTGCGAAGAAAGCGAATCAATACTTCTATGGGCCATCACTACCAATACTGACGATGAAAAAGCCATAAAAAAAGCAATCAGTGGATTAAAATATCACATAGGTACTGCGGGAAAACATGTTGGACAAGAAGCTGTGCAACTGCATGGAGGAATGGGTATATCATGGGAACTTGATATAGCTCATCTTTTTAAGAGATTATCAGCGATAGAGATTCTTTTTGGAAATGCTGACTTTCATCTTGAAAGATTTATCAAGCTATCGAATAATTGATTTAAGCACTTGATTCCAGAAGCTCTATCATTGTTCTTTACCAATAACCAAGAGATTCTCTGGTTGTTCACTCTCTTTATATATCTCTTTTGCACGGTTTTATTATATCGACTTTTCGGTAAAGCTGGATTACAAGTCGCTATAGCTTTCAGTATATTGCTTGCCAATCTACAAGGTCCAAAATTAACTACCATTTTTGGTGTTCAAACAAGTTTGGGTGTTTTATTTTATGCCAGTATATTTTTTGCAACAGACGTATTAAGCGAAAATTATGGTAAGGATGAGGCCAATAAAGCAGTAAAAATGGGATTTTTAGTGAGTATCATAATGATTGTGATGATGAGCTTATCGCTTTTGTACCAACCTAGCAATACATTGGAAACCGCTACCGTCTCATCAAATATACATAAAGCCTTTATAACAATTGTAGACTTTACACCAAGATTCGTTCTTGGCTCTTTGTTGGCATACTACATAAGCCAACGTTATGATGTATGGGCATTTCATGCTATTAAGCTAAGAACTGGTGAAAAGTACTTGTGGTTGAGAAATAATCTTTCCACTATGAGCTCTCAGCTCATAGATACAATTATTTACACACTGGTGGTCTGGTGGAGTATTGTAGATTTAAAAACGGCTTTTCAAATTGGTGCGGTAGAATATAGCCTTAAAGTCATGATATCTCTTATAGATACTGGATTTATTTATTGGGCTAAATCTTCTCACAAGAAACTGGAGTCAAGACATTAAATTTATTGAGAAAGTGCCTGTTTCTCAATTTTGGCCCAAGAATCTCTCAAAGTAACAATACGATTATAAGTAGGTTGATTGCCATTGCTTAATTTTTCATCAACACAAAAATAACCATTTCTTTCTAATTGAAAAGTCTTTGGTGCATCCTGTTCGCCAAGTGATCTCTCCAGTTTGGCCTGAACAATCTCTAGAGAATTCGGGTTTATTGATGTATCAATATCTTTTGATGCCGCAGGATTATGATCCCTAAATAAGCGATCATAGAGTCTCACTTCTGCATCTATCGAATGCAATGCAGAAACCCAATGAATGGTCCCTTTTACCTTTTTTTCACTTTTTCCGCTTCCACTTCTTGTTTCCGGATCATAACTGCATATCAACTCAATCACATCACCATTCTTATCTTTGATTACCTCTTCACAACAAATTATATAGGCATATCTTAACCTCACTTCTCCACCAGGTTTTAATCTAAAGAATTTACTAGGAGCATCCTCCATAAAATCGCTCCTCTCAATGTAAATGTCACGGCAAAACGGCATTTTCCTTGTACCTAATTCAGGAAATTTAGGGTGATTCTGTGCTTCAAGTTTTTCAACTTCCTTTTCATCATAATTATGGATGGTTATCTTTAGCGGCTTAAGAACACCCATTCTTCTTTGTGATGTATCACCTAACTGTTCGCGTACACAATTCTCCAAAACCCCCATTTCTATATAATTGTCTTTTTTGGTAACTCCAATTCTCTGGCAAAAATCTAAAATCGCAGCGGGTGGATAGCCCCTCCTCCTCATTCCCGAAATAGTCACTAAACGAGGATCATCCCAACCATCGACAACCTTTCTTTGAATTAAATCATTTAATTTCCTCTTGCTTGTTAATGCATAAGCAAGATTCAATCTGGAAAACTCAATTTGCCTAGGACGATGGTCTGTTTCAACTTGTTCGATGAACCAATTATACAAAGGTCGATGGTCCTCAAACTCTAATGTACACAATGAATATGTAATGCCTTCATAAGCATCAGATAAAGCATGCGCGAAATCATACATAGGATATATACACCATTCATCATCAGTTCTCTGATGCTTGTGTTTTCTAATCCGATAAATTGCTGGATCCCTTAAATTCATATTAGGCGATGACATATCAATCTTTGCTCGAAGTATCATCTCTCCATCAGGAAATTCACCTTTTCTCATCCTAGAAAATAAATCAATATTGTCTTCGATGGGTCGGGTGCGATAAGGGCTATCTTTTCCTGGATTGGTTAATGTGCCTCGATATTTCTTAATTTCTTCGGTACTTAAACTGTCCACGTAAGCCAAATCTTTCTCAATCAATTGCACAGCCGCTGAATATAATTTCTCAAAGTAATCCGATGCATAAGTCAGTCTTTCACCCCATTCATAGCCTAGCCATAACACATCTGTTTTAATTGAATCGGCATATACCTCATCTTCTTTGATTGGGTTGGTATCATCAAATCTTAAGAAAGTTTCGCCATCTTTCTCTATAGCCACACCAAAATTCAAGCAGATTGATTTAGCGTGACCTAAATGCAAATATCCATTTGGCTCAGGAGGAAAACGAGTCACGACCTTGCGTGAAGCATCATCTTGAATGTCTTTATCGATGATTTGCCGTATAAAATCTTTCGGAAATTCTGTGTTCATAATTTTATGAGTACTAAGTGCTGCTCTAGTTAAAAATTTACTTAGGTGATCGGCAATTATTGCATTGCCCTTCAATCTCAAGCATTTGATTGGTTGCCAAAAAACCCATACTCAATGCCTTAGTCTGGACTAAATTCAAAATGTCCTCATCATCAAGTTCAGAGACACTCCGACAATCCTGACAAATGAGAAACTGCCCTTGATGAGAACTGTCTGGATCTATGCAGCCAATAAAAGCATTTAATGAGTCTAATCGATGAACCAAATCTGCTTCAATCAAAAAACCAAGTGCTCTATAAACAGTAGGAGGCTCCGCCTTTATTCCTTCAATTCTTAGATAATCAAGTATTTCATAAGCACCAAGTGGTTTATGACTACTCCAAATCAACTCTAATACCTTCTTGCGAATCTTTGTAAATCTAAGCCTCTTTTCTTTGCAAACAAGCTCAGCTTTTACCAAAGCTTCTTCGATACAGGCATCATGATCATGAGTGTCGAGAAGTTGGTATGCCTTTAATTTATTTTCATTCATTATTCGTGACCATTTAGAATAAATAAGATTGTACATGAAAAAAAATACTTCTTAGTTAGCGGACTGTTTTTTTTCGGGTACAATAATGCAATATAGCGTACTTTAAATGATTTTATATAATTCGAGAATATAAAATGTTAACAATAAAATTGCCTGATGGATCTGAAAAGCAATTCGATAAAACAACAAATGGCATGGAAATTGCTTCATCAATTGGAGCTAACTTAGCCAAAGCAGCTGTTGCCATAAATATTAATGGTAACCAGCATGATCTTTGCGATCCAATCGATAAAGACGCGAATGTTTCCATCATCACAATTAATAGTGATGAGGGCATAGAAATCATGCGTCATACATTAACAGCCCAAGTACTAGCAAGGGCCGTAAAAAATTTATACCCAAACGCTAAGCTCGCTATAGGACCAACCATAGAAGATGGCTTCTATTATGATTTCAGCATCGAAAACCAATTATCCGTCGATGATTTACCAAAAATAGAAAAAGAAATGCTAAATATCATTAGCTCTGGTGCCTCAATAAATAAATCAATTAAATCAAAAAAAGAGGCAGTAGGCCTTTTTAAAGAACGATCCGAGAAATACAAAGTGGAAATAATTGAAAGTACAGATCAAACAAAAGATTTCCAGATATACCAGCAAGGTGATTCTGAATTTATTGATTTATGCAGAGGTCCTCATCTGCCCTCTTTAAAACAAATCGGGGCATTTAAACTGACAAAAATATCTGGCGCCTACTGGAAAGGTGATTCTAAGAATGAAATGTTACAAAGAGTTTATGGCACAGCTTGGCTAAACAATAAAGAGCTCAAGAAATATCTTATAAAATTAGAAGAAGCGGAAAAACGGGATCACCGGAAACTTGGGAAACAAATGGATCTCTTTCATTTTCAAGAAGAAGCTCCCGGTGCAATTTTTTGGCATCCAAAAGGTTGGAGCTTGTTCCAAAAACTCATTGAATACATGAGACAAAAACAAAACCAAGCAGGATACAGAGAAGTAAATACACCAGAATTAATGGACCGCTCTTTATGGGAAGCATCAGGTCACTGGGAGTCATTCGGTGAGCACATGTACACCACCGAAAAAGGAGATGGTAGAAATTTCGCGATCAAACCCATGAATTGTCCTGGCCACGTTCAAATATTCAAACAAGGCATAACAAGTTATCGTGAATTGCCATACCGCCTTTCAGAATTTGGTAAAGTGCATCGTTATGAACCATCAGGTTCGCTCCATGGGATGCTTAGAGTTAGAGCTTTTACCCAAGATGATGCGCATATTTTTTGTACTCCCAAGCAAATAACAGAAGAAACAATTGCGGTATGCGACCTAATTCTTGGTATTTACCGTGATTTTGGATTTAATGACGTAATCATCAAGTATGCCGACAGACCAGAAGTTCGTGTGGGGGATGATACGGTCTGGGATAATGCAGAAAATGCACTCAAAGAAGCATTAAATAAGACTGGTTTAGATTATGAACACAACCCGGGAGAAGGTGCCTTCTATGGACCAAAACTTGAATTCGTTCTAAGGGATGCCATTGGAAGAGATTGGCAATGTGGTACCCATCAAGTTGATCTAAATTTACCAACGAGACTCGGTGCCACTTATATTGGTGAAGATGGACAAAAACACACTCCGGTTCTATTGCATAGAGCCATGTTTGGCTCTCTAGAACGATTCATAGGAATTCTTATAGAGCATCATGCAGGAAATCTGCCATTATGGTTATCTCCTCTACCTGTAAAAGTACTCACCATCACATCAGAGGCGGACGATTACGCTAAAGAGGTAAGAAAGCAGTTAAAAAATGCTGGAATTGAAGCAGAATGCGATCTTAGGAATGAAAAAATATCTTATAAGGTTAGAGAACACAGTCTTGCAAAAATACCAATATTAATGGCTGTTGGCCATCGTGAAGTTAAAGAGAAGAGTGTTGCCATCCGACGTCTTGGATCAAAAAAACAATCAACCATCAGTCTAAATGATGCCATTAAAGAACTCCAACTAGAAATTCAAAACACCCAAACATAAATTCAGCAGTGCTTCATAAGAAAAACACACTAGTAAAGAGCAAAAAATTAGCTTTATTGTTATTTTCTCTTACCCTTACCCAGATAATTCATGCCGAAACCCATGCTTATTTTCCATCTTCTACAGAATGGGAAAGAAAAACACCAAAATCATTAGGCCTTTCACCTCAAAAACTTCTTAAGGCGATAGATTTAGCTAAAAAAAATACAGTTGTAACACCTCATGATATGAACAAGTTTATCGAAAATAGTTTTGGTAAAGAACCATTATTTAGCATCATGGGTCCTGTTAAAAGGAGAGAAGATGGCTCTGGGGTTGTCATTTATAAAGGTTTTATTATTGCCGAATGGGGTGACATAGAAAGAGAAGATATGACTTTCAGTGTCACTAAAAGTTATCTTTCAACTATAGCGGGGCTGGCCTATGACGAAGGCTTGATATCGGATGTCAAAGAAAAAGTAAGAATTAGTTTTCCACATGAGAGCTTTAATGACCCACATAATGAACCCATCACTTGGGAGCATTTTCTGCATCAGAATTCTGATTGGAGCGGAACCTTATGGGATAAACCTGATTGGGCGGATAGACCTGCAAGCTATAACCCTAAGATTGCAATCAATCGGGAAATGCATCAACCAGGAAGTTTCTATAAATATAATGATACCAGGGTCAATATGCTTGCATTTTCCTTACTCAATCTATGGAGAAGACCGCTTGATGATATCTTAAAAGAGCGAATCATGGATCCAATTGGTGCCAGTGCAGAATGGAAATGGCATGGTTATAAAAATTCATGGGTAAAAATCGATGGCAAACGAATGCAGTCAAAATCTGGAGGAGGTCATTGGGGTGGAGGTTTCTTTATTAGTACACTCGATCATGCGCGTTACGGTTACCTATTAATGAATAATGGCAAATGGAATGATCAACAACTCATTTCAGAGGATTGGATTAAAATGGCAACCACGCCTTCCCCAACAAATTCTCGTTATGGTTATCTCTGGTGGCTCAATACCAATCCATCGGTTTCTAACGCACCAACTTCTGCTTTTTATGCGAGCGGTGCCGGTGGGAATTATATTTGGATAGACCGAGAGAATGAACTATTAATTGTAATGCGTTGGGTTCGAAATATGAGAGAAGTCCTCGCTGCTTTTACCGAAAGCCTAGAAAATAATTAATAAATTTACATAGTAGGCATTGAAAACTCAGCTCCAGATCTGATTCCAGTTGGCCATCTAGAAGTGACAGTTCTTAGTCTTGTGTAAAATCTAACGCCCTCCATCCCATACACGCCATTACAACCAAATAGCGACCTTTTCCATCCTCCAAAAGTATGAAACGCCAATGGCACTGGTATCGGTACGTTAACCCCTACCATACCAACTTTAATATTATTGGAAAACTCCCTGGCCGTATCGCCATCTCTAGTAAAAATAGCAGTGCCATTGCCAAATTCGTGGTCATTAACTAACTGAATGGCCTCATCAAATGTCTCTACCCTAAGTATTGTTAGGACAGGACCAAATATTTCTTCCTGATAGACTCGCATATCTTTGGTTGCATGATCAAATAAAGTGGGCCCTAAAAAATAACCCGTTGAGTTACAAATCTCATGATTTCTTCCATCAACCAAAAGCTTAGCCCCTTCATCTTCACCAATATCAATATATGATTTAACTTTGTCCCGATGTTCTGCTGTGATCAGTGGCCCCATGTGATTAGAGTTATCGGTTCCGGGTCCAACTTTTATGGATTCAATCTTAGGCAATAATTTTTCAAGTAATGGTTCTGTTGAATTACCAATTGTTACGACAGCAGAGATTGCCATACATCGTTCCCCTGCCGAACCATAACCGGCGCCAATTAATGCATCAGCCACTTGATCCATGTCTGCATCAGGCATCACTACTAAATGATTTTTTGCTCCACCGAGCGCCTGGACCCGTTTACCCTTCTCTGATGCAGTTTTATAAACGTGCTCTGCAACTGGAGTGGAGCCAACAAAACTGGCTGCAGCAATATCGTCACTATCAAGCAAAGTATTCACTGCAACGTGATCTCCGTGTATTACATTAAAGACACCATCAGGCAATCCTGCTTCTTTCAGCAATTCCGCCCAGACAATTGCACACGATGGACTTTTTTCTGAGGGCTTTAAAATAAAAGTATTGCCACAAGTTATAGCTAATGGAAACATCCATAGAGGCACCATGGCAGGAAAATTAAAAGGTGTAATGCCGACACAGACCCCTAAAGGTTGCCTCATGGAGTAAGTGTCAACGCCTGTTCCAACCTGATCATTGTATTCACCTTTAATTAAATGAGGCATACCACAGGCAAATTCAACCACTTCAAGTCCTCTCTGAATAGAGCCATCAGCATCATCCAGAACTTTGCCATGTTCTTGAGTAATAATCTTTGCGATTTCCTTGCGATCACGTTCAATCAACTCTTTTAATTTGAACATGACTTTAGCGCGTTTAAGGACCGACGTGCGTGACCAAGTCTCAAATGCAATTAATGATGATCTTATGGCTGCGTTAACATCGTCCTCAGATGACATTAAAACCGAGGCGCATTGTTCTCCAGTTGCTGAATCGGTAATAATTTCATAACGGTCGGATGATGATTTAGATAGCTTCCCATCAATCCAATTATTAACCTTTCGGTTATTTTCTTTGTTACCTAGGACTGAGCTCATGCTTCTCTCAATGATGCTTTGATTATCTCTATGGTTTCTTCAATTTGTTGCTCTTCCACGATTAATGGAGGCGAAAAGGCAATAGTATCTCCAGTTGTCCTAATGATGAGGCCTTTATCATAACAGTCCCTAAAGATATTAATTGCTCTAGCTGTAGGCTGGCCTTCAATAGGTGTCAATTCGACCGCACCGATTAATCCAAGGCTTCTAATATCAATAACGTGTGGCTCTCCTTTTAGTGAATGCAAAGCATCAGCAAATTTCTCTTCTAAAGAAAGCGCCCGATTAAACATATCATCCTCAATGTAAGCATCTAAAGTCGCACATCCTGCAGCTGCTGCCAATGGATGACCCGAATACGTATAACCATGAAAAAATTCGATTGCACTCTCAGGTCCCGTCATAAATGTGTCATAAATATCATTTCTTGTTAAGACTGCACCCATGGGAACCGTGCCACTGGTCAATCCTTTGGCTGTGGTAATAATATCTGGTATGACGTTAAAGCGCGAAGAAGCAAACGCATCTCCGGTTCGACCGAAAGCACAAATAACCTCATCAAAAATCAACATGATCCCATGCTTCGTGCATATCTCTCTTATTTTCTCTAAATAACCTTTTGGCGGTAAAAGTACACCAGCAGAACCGGCAATCGGCTCAATGATTACACCCGCAATTGTGGATGGGTCATGTAACGCAATAATGTTTTCCAATTCATCTGCTAAATGTTCACCCCAACTTGGTAACCCTCTTGAAAAAGCGTTGTGTTCGAGATTGTGAGTATGAGAGAGATGATCAACGCCCGGTAACATCGCTCCAAACATTTTTCTATTTGGTGACATACCACCCACAGAGATACCGCCAAAACCTACTCCATGGTAACCGCGTTCACGACCGATAAAACGAATGCGTTGACCTTCACCTTTAATCCGATGATAAGCAAGTACCATTTTCATAGCCGTATCAACTGCTTCAGAACCAGAATTAACAAAGAACGCATGGTCAATTCCTTCTGGCGCTATATTGGTTAGCTTGGATGCCAATTCGAATGCCTTGGGATGACCCAGTTGGAATGCCATCGCATAATCCAAATCAGCCGCTTGTTCCTGAATAGCACTCACGATTCTTGGATCACAATGTCCTGCATTACAACACCATAGCCCAGCCACCATATCCAATAATTTACGGCCATCGTGAGACCAACAATACATACCCTCAGCACGATGAATCACACGAGGATTGTCTTTGAAATATCGATTGCCCGTAAATGGCATCCAATAAGAATCCATGTCTGGTAAATCAATGCTTAAATTTGTTGCATCTTCATCTAACACGATGATCTCCTTGAGAGTCTAAATTATTTATATCTTTATTTTTTATTCTTTTTTGTCGCTGTAATATATAACCCATATTTTACTGTAACCATCTGTATCCCATTGACCTGTCCATTCTTTTGGAATGGATGCGGCCTCACCTGCAGAAACTGTTAACACGCTTCCATCAGTTGAAGTGAGAACAATGCTTCCTTCAATTACATAAAAGAATTCATCGTGACCCCATGGTTCAATAACATCAATATGCGTTGCCTCTGATCGGTACATTCCAGTTTCAAATTTACCATCACTGCTCAAAAAACTCGTTACATCTAGTGTTGTATTACCATTGTTGGTTGATTTAATCATATTCGGACGATCATAAATAGCGCCAGCAACATCAACCTTAGTCATAACTTCTGGTTTTATAACTTGATTGTGATGCTCGGCATTAACCATCCCTATAAAAAAAATCAAACTTAGTAAAAAAATTACTGTTTTCTTCATCATTATCACCTTTATTTTAAATCATTTACTTTCATTTATACCTTCAATTGTTCATTAATAGCTCGATCAGCTGCATCAATAGCACCATCTATATAAGCGTAAGCTGATGCATCTGAATTGGCAATCGAAATTCTACCAATTTGTTCTCTTCCTGCAATATGAGGGCCATTATATGGATTATATTCAGGTGGATCAGAATAATCATTGTATTCCCATGCATAACCATGAGGCCATCGGTTAACTGTTAATCCAGCAACATCCCTTTCAACATCAAAACCCCCTTGACTAAGTGAACCATTAATTTGCTCAAAAATTAGACCTTCAAACTCATCAAAGCTCATCTCATACAATCTCTTACGTCCATTAATAGCTTGTTGTTTCTGATCCAAGCCTTTATCAGGATCAGTGGGCACACTTGTTCCATGTAATACAGTTGGTTGGCTAGGTGTTTTCGTAAAATTATATCCTCCCATACTGACAGGAAAATCCAGACCGAATGAGTGCATTAATTTTGGTTGAGGGATATAAAAACTGTTATAACCAAGATTGTGGAAAGCTCGCCAATTTCTAACTGCAATACTGATGTATACCAGTGGAATCTTGGTAGCATAATCTAATGCTTTTTTTTGTGCTTGTGGGAGCTCAGGACAAATATAAGGCAGCATACTATTGTAACAAGCCATAACGACATGTTTTCCTTTCACGCGATGCGATTTCCCCTGAAGAACATAAGTGACATCTACATTATTTGCATCTGAAGTATGTTCCACTCTAACTGCTGTTGAATTAAGACGAATACGTACCTTTGAGGATGGTAAGTCCAATCCAGAATATTTTACCTTTGCCATCACAATATCTTCCATGGTTTCACCTGGAATTGAATTGGGAATTAATCTCCTAACAAGAGATCTAGCAATCCCAGCATTGCCATCAGGGAAATGAAAAATATAGGGCTCTTCTCGTTCATGGGATTTTTCACTAGATCCTTCATAACCTTCACCTGCATCGGATTCTTGTAGACTAAAATCAAGATATTGTGTTCCAGGCATACCCGAATGATATGCCTCCATAGTTGATAAGGCATCCCAACCTACGCCCCAAAAGCCTTTTTGTGTGTCCCTGTATATCTGCACCACTTCCTCAGAAATTTTTAAGTGCTTCCGCAAAAAGTCACTGTAACTGGTATTTTTTAAGAAATTTATTTTTTCCACTTGAGAATCAATACCTTGAAGGTAATCAGTCTGGTCTGTTAATAGGTTAAATAAAGCAGCTTTTGAATCCTTGGAAATTGGGTAATTATTTATTATCTTTATTGTCTCATTATCATCATCAGAGAGATTTTTTCTAAGAATATCTTCTTCCGTGACGTCTTTTCCATAAACATCGCCACTAAAATAAATACCACGTTTTAGGTCGTTACGTTTAGAGAAACCTTGATCAAAATAATCATAAAATCTTTCTGTATGAATATTTACATCCTTGAGTAATTTTTTTGCAACGGTTGAGTATCCACTTGGTGTGTCAATAGATTGACTGCCTCCATAACATATCAATTGTTCTCCATCGACATTAAATTCGTTCCTTCTTGCGTGACCACCAAAGTCATCATGATTATCAAGAATCAATATCTTTGCATCATTGCCATAACGCTGCTGAAAAAAATGAGCCGCAGAAAGTCCAGATATGCCACCGCCAACTACAACTAAATCATAATCATCATCAGTCTGACGTTTAGGTTCATCAAATTTTACTCCGCCCCAAGCAGCAGCATGAGCCACCTCAAAGGATCCAGGGTTACTCCCTCTCATTCCCATCATGGCCGGTGGATATTGTTCGTGTTTTATTAGAGCTTCTTCATTTGCTAGGATCTCTAAGGGGGAAAAATTACCGCCAGCTGCAAGGCTTACCGCAAAACCATTAATAAAATCACGTCTTGTAATATCAAACTTTTTACTCAATTATTTCAATTTCCTCTTCTAAGCCAGTAATTCCTTCAGTCGGTACCACATCATACCTAATGCTAACGCTGGATTAGCAAACCATAATCCACCGGGTAACCTAAGGTGCTTTATTTTATCAAAAACATCAAAACGTTCTGTGTCACCAGCTATTGCATCTGCAATCACATTTCCAGCTATGTGCGCCGGACACAACCCATGACCGGAATACCCTTGAACGTAATAGGTATTGTTTTCAATTCGGCCCATTTGTGGGATTCGGTTAATGCTTATACCAAGGTATCCACCCCATTCATAATCAACTTTTTTATCGATAAGCTGAGGGAAAGCTCGATTCATTTTTGGCTTTAAAACCCCAGTAATACTTTTTGGATCCCTTCCTGAGTAATTGCAAAGACCTCCAAATAACATCCTTCTATCTGCAGAAAGCCTAAAATAATCCAGACCAACACGTTGATCACAAACCGCCATATTCGATGGCAATAGCTCATTCGCAAGTGACTCAGATAAAGGTTCTGTAGCAATAATATAACTGCCGGAAGGAATAACAGCACCTGCAAGTTTAGGTTCGGTTTTACCTAAATAGGCGTTACCTGCAATAATAACTTTTTTTGCATGCATAACCCCTTGTTCCGTATACAATTTTGGTTTTTCTCCATGCTCAATTTTATGAACACGACTTTGTTCAAATATCATTCCGCCTTGCTCAGTAACTGCCCGAGCTTCTCCTATACAGAGATTTATTGGATGGAGGTGACCATTGCCATAATTGACTACACCAGCAATATATCGTTCGGAGCCAATATGTTCATGCAGCCTTTCTTTAGGGATAAATTCCATTTTATGCGGATAATTATTTTTTTCTTTTTCTTCAATCCACTCATGAAAATCGTCAATATCACCCTGATTCATAGCCACATCAAGAAACCCAAATCTTAGATCACAATCGATTGAGTATTTTTTGATCCTTTCGAGCACTAAATCTCTACATTCTATGCCCATCTGATAAGCAATTTGAGTACCTTTTTTTCCGATTTTCTTTTCTAATTTATACAAATCATTCACAAAACCATCAATCAATTGTCCGCCATTTCTTCCAGAAGCACCCCAGCTGATTCTATTTGCCTCAACAATAGCAACTTTATAGCCGTGTTGAATTAAACGAAGCGCAGCCGATACACCAGTGAAACCGCCACCCAAAATAGCCACATCGCATTGATGCTCACCTTTCAATACTGGATAGTCTGTTTGCCAATTTTTTGAAGCTGCATAATACGAACTGGTGTGTTCCGTTGTTTCTAGCATCAATAACTTCCTTTATTGAAACTCTGGTTTACTGGCGAAAACCGAAATCATCTCCATGGCAATATGCGCACCAGCCAATGCAGTAATCTCGCCCACATCATAAGCAGGTGCCACCTCAACCAAATCCATGCCAATTAAATTTATACCAGATAAACCACGAATAATACTCATAGCTTGATGTGACGTTAAACCTCCACAAACAGGTGTTCCAGTTCCCGGGGCATAACTTGGATCAAGGCAATCAATATCAAAAGTCATATAAACCGGTCTTTCGCCAACAAATTGTCGTGCTTTTTTTACAACAGCTTCTATCCCATGCTCATGCACCCAAGGTGCATCCAAAATATTAAAGCCCATGGTATCTGGATTTTCTGTTCTAATGCCTATTTGAACAGAATGCTTTGGATCAACAATTCCCTCTTTGGCGGCATGATAAAACATTGTCCCGTGATCTATCCTGCCATCTTCTTCGTCTGGTTCGAGTCCTTCTCCTGTCTCCCATGTATCCGTGTGGGCATCAAAATGAATTAATGAGATGGGTTCTTTAATTTTTTTTGAGTAGGCTTGTAAGACTGGGTAACTAATAAAATGATCGCCACCAATGCTAAACACTCCTGGCCCTTGATTAATTATCAAGGAAATATGCGTTTCAATTTCATCCGGCACTGATTCGGGTACACCAAAATCAAAATGACAATCACCAAAATCTACCATTGCCAAACGATCAACCGGATTAAAATCGAGGCCGTAAGGTTTTTCCCACGCCATAATAGTCGAAGCCAACCTAATTGCTCGTGGTCCAAATCTTGCTCCAGGCCGATTTGTTGTGGCTGTATCTAAAGGTATCCCAGTAACCGCCAGATCAACACCTTGCAGATCTTTTGATGCTTTGCGACGGTAGAACGTGGTTGTCCCTGAGTATGTGGGTTCCAAAACCATGCCATACAAGTCAGATCGATCGTTTGTTTTTACTTTCTTTTCACTCATTGAGTTTCCTTTTATTAACCATCTAATCACTCATAACAGATTGAGTATGATCAAGACATTGCCATGCTTTCTCAACCAGCTCATTTACTTCATCTTTAGTTATAATTAGTGGCGGTGCCGTGACAATGGTGTCACCGACCGCGCGCATAACAAGTCCGTTGTTAACTGCATAATCACGAAAAGTTGTGCCAGCCGTGCTCTTATCATCAAATCTCTCAAAAGATTCTTTATTTGAGACCAACTCCATTGCTCCCATAAGACCAACCATCCTGGTTTCTCCAACAATGGGGTGCGCTCCCAGAGATTGCCATTTCTCTTGCATGTATGGACCAATTTTATTTTTTGTACGTTCAATCAAATTTTCATCTTTTAATATACGAATATTTTCAATTGCCACAGCACATGAAGCTGGGTGGCCAGAGTAAGTGAACCCATGTGTAAATTCACCTCCCTTATCGACCAGACTTTCGGCTACTCTGTCGCCAACCATAACCCCTCCCAATGGGATGTAACCAGAAGTCACACCTTTAGCAAAAGTCATTAGATCCGGTTTCACTTTAAAATAATCCGCGCCAAACCATTCCCCCAAACGTCCAAAACCGCATATCACCTCATCAGTGATCATTAATATTCCATAGTGATTACAAATTCGTTCTATTTCAGGCCAATATGTATCAGGTGGAATGATCACGCCACCAGCTCCTTGGATCGGCTCTCCTACAAACGCGGCAACATTTTCGGCTCCAAGCTCAATTATCTTTTCCTCGAGTTGAGAAGCTACTTTGAGCCCAAACTCATCAATAGAAAGTGATCGATCAGACCCAAACCAGTATGGCTGATCAATATGCTCAATGTCCGGTAATAAAGGGCCGCCCTGTGCGTGCATTGATTTCATTCCGCTAAGACTGACGCCAGCAATCGTAGAACCATGGTATGCATTCTTTCTTGCAATAATGGTTTTACGCTGCGGTTGCTTCAAAACTTCCCAGTAACGCCTGACAATTCTGATCATTGTGTCAATCGATTCGGATCCAGAGCTCGTATAAAACACTCGATTGAATTGAGTTTGGGTTATTTCTTTGAGATTCTGCGCCAACTCAATTGATGGGGGATTGGCACACTGAAAGAAACTATTATAATAAGGCAATTCATTTAATTGCGAAGCTGCCGTCTCAGCCAAATTTTTTCTTCCATAACCGACATTAACGCACCAAAGACCGGACATCGCATCCAAAATCTCGTTGCCCTCAACATCATATATATAGACACCCTGAGCTTTGGTTATGATGCGGCTTTTCTTTTCACCTAAATCCTTATGATCAGTAAAGGGGTGAAGATAATGATCACGATCAAGTGACTGCCAATCTGCTTTTGAACGCCCATCTATAAGTGACATATTTTACTCCTGTGCAATCATTTAGTAAGTGATTGTTTTGTCAACTCATATTAGTAAAAGATAACCATGCTTGTCTCGTGACTTTTCATATAATGATGTGGTATTTCATATTATGGTTACACATTTAACATTAAATGCTCTCTTTCCCATGGAGTGATTATTTCTTGGAATTGTTCGTATTCTTTTTGTTTTATGCCCGTATACATATCTACAAAAGAATCGCCAAGAACTTTGCGCATTGCGCTGCTTGATGAAAATGCATCAATTGAAGCGTACATGTGTCGATGCAACCCAAAAGGCAACTCGTAAGCACTGCCCTCTATTGCATCTCTTGGAGAGAGCTTCTCCATCATACCTAAATACCCACAAGCCAAGGTTGCCGCCAAAACCAGATAAGGATTTACGTCAGAACCTCCTAATCGGTTTTCAACTCGTCTATTTGCGGGTTCACAATCTGGAATTCTGAGACCAACACTTCTGTTATCTACCGCCCACTCCAGATTAACTGGTGATGACCAATAACTCAAAAAACGTCGGTAAGAATTCGCATACGGCGCAAAGATCAATAATGCCTCAGGCATGTATTTTTGTAGCCCGCCAATATAGTGCATGAATTTCTCGTTCTCTGATCCATTTTTATTGGTAAAAATATTGGTGCCATCTTCACGCATGATACTTTGATGGATGTGCATTGCACTGCCAGCTTCACCTGTAATGGGTCGAGCCATAAAGGTAGCATGCATACCATGCAAGATAGCCGCTTCCCTAACCGTGCGTTTAAAACGAAATACCTGATCTGCCAGTGACAATGCATCACCGTGTACAAAATTAATCTCTAATTGTGATGGCCCCATCTCTTGCGAAAGATTATCAATCGATATTCCCTGAGCTTCACTAAATTCGTAAACTTGATTGATGAATGGATCAAAGTTATTCATTGCGTCCAAACTGTATGGCTGTTTCGTAGTATCCGTCCTTCCTAATCTTCCTTGAGGTGGTTCGACCTCAACATTAAAATCTGTAGAGGGATTGAGTAAATAAAATTCTGCTTCAGGAGCCACTACAGGCTCCCATCCTTGTTCTTTATAGAGTTTTAAAACATTTTGTAAAACTCTTCTGGGTGATGCTTGAACCTCTTGACCATCCTTTGTGTAACCATCAAAAATAACCGATGCGGTAGGCAACTCCATCCATGGAACAGGGCAAATGGTTTCAGGATCTGGAACCAATAACATATCCCGATCTTCAATATTCTCATCACTTTCATAATAGTTACCAGTAAAGGTTTGTCCAAAAATTGCTTCTGGCATTTTCATCTCACCTTCACCAAAGCTCGATGCGGGAATCATTTTTCCTCTCGCAGCACCAGCCATGTCCGGCACCAATACCTCTAGATCTTCTATTTCATGTTCTGCAAACCAATCATGAAAAATATTTTCTTTACTCACTTAAAAATCCAATGTTTTATGTTTGTTAATTGTAATTATACGTCACTTTTGTTGAGCGTACTCGCGGCATGCATCACCAAAAGCCTTAAAAAGAGATAATGACAAAGGGTTCTCCAGTACTTTCCATTCGGGATGCCATTGAACGGCATATGCGAAACCGCTCACATCATTCACCCTAAAGGCTTCGATTGTCCCATCTTCAGCCACTGCCTCTATGGAAACACCGGCAGCGATCTGATTGACTCCCTGACCATGAAGCGAATTGACGCTTGCAGTTTTTTGGCCCACAAAATCTTGTAGCAAACTGCCTTCCATTATCGATATATCATGTGCCGGTCCATATTGCTTTTCTATCGGATCATCCTTGTTTTCCCGGTGATCTAAGTACCCCTCAACTTCGTGTAAATGTTGATGCAATGTACCACCTAACAATACATTTAATTCTTGAAACCCTCTGCAAACAGCAAAAAGGGGAATGCCAGCATCTAAAGCTTTCCGTGCCAATGGAAAAACCGTCGCATCACGCTCAGGATCATGCAATGTTCCAGGTCGGCTTGGCTCACCTTGATAATGATGTGGCTCAATATCAGAAATACTTCCAGTGAGAAATAAACCGTCTATCCTTTCTAATAGATCATCAAGCATATCGTCATCACCAGATGCTGGTACCATCCATGGTAAACCGCCAGATGCATCTTTGAGTGCAGTGATATATTTCTCGCCAACCATATGAAATGGATGAATGCCGATCAGTCTTCTGTCTGCTGGTACAGCAATAACTGGTTTAATACTCATAATTTGGCTACTAAAACTTAAAATCCTTTGTTGAAGAAGTTCCTAACAATCAATATCACGGCTTTCTAAAAAGAAAAGTAAATCGATCTGTGTTTCCTGTTACCGATTTACGCCCTACTTCGTATCGCAACTCATCGTCAGGCTTATAATGAAGACCCGAAAAGTCTACAAATTCAAATCCAATATCCAACAACTCTTTGATTATTTCGACTGGATCAGCTCTTCGCCAAACTTCATTTGTCATTGGTTGCATGTGGCGTCGTGTATGATCTATAACCCCATACAATCCTCCTGATTTCAGTGCATCAAAAGTAGCTTGGTTGATCGCATTTCTACCAGCCACGTTAAAATTATGCATATTCCTAAATGTGACCACTAAATCCAAATTGGTTACGCCAAAAGAAAAAGAATCCAGTGTATTAAGTCTGCCCTCTCCGCTTCTTCTTGGGGTAGGTGCGGCAATTACTTTAACGTGTTTAAAGCCATCTTGGGATAGCAATCCAGATTTTAAACGATCCGCCCAAATTGATACATACAATTCACCATTGTCCTTAAGTACCGGAGCCAATATTTTTGTGTACCAACCACCTGCAGGAATCAGTTCAAGTACTCGCATGTCATCTGTTAGTTGAAAGAAATTCAATGTCTCCAAGGGTCTTCTATTTCTATCTCTGGCAATTTCAGCTTCAGTTCTTACTTTTGCCTGCATGGCAGCTTTAACTTTCTCTTCAATACCATTATCTTGAGCAGGCGCAGATACGCCAAACAAAACAGTTAAAAAAAATACAAAAAATCGATACATTTTATCCTCCAAAAACACTTTTTATAATTAAAAAGATTCTACCTCAAGCAGAATGAATCTTCATTGAAATATGACATCATGAGTACTAATCTAGGTTAGGTGATTCAAAAATATCCATCAATGCGCTGTTTTGCCAAAATAATTCAGAATCCCAATCAGTATCACACCACCCAATAAAATTGAAATGATTGGTGATAAACCATAAGCACCTGGAACAGTTCCAATAATGATTGCCACAAAACCCACCAACAATGCATAAGGCATTTGAGTTCGAACATGTTCAATATGATCGCAACCACTGGCCATTGAAGACAATACTGTGGTGTCTGATATTGGTGAACAATGATCGCCCCATACCGCACCTGCAAGATTACATGCAATCGCTGAATACAAAATGTGCATATGCTCAGGAGTGGCCATGCCGTTTACTTGCATAACTGCCCAACATAAAGGCACTACCAAGGGCATAAGAATGCCTAATGTTCCCCAGCTGGTTCCAGTTGTAAATGCAGTAATCGCAGAAAGAACAAAAACCGTAGCCGGTACCATCTGAGCAGGCAATGAATCAGCGAGTATCGATACCAAATAGTCTGCCGTATGCAGTGCCATACTAATGTCTGAAAGTGCCCAAGCTAAAATTAAGACAATCATGGCAAACAGCATTGCTCTTACCCCTCCAAACCAAGCATCCACGGTCTCATGGGTGGTCAATATCTTTTGCGATATGGTCATTATCGCTGCCGTCATAGCACCAAGTAGAGAAGCCCAAAGCATGGCAACATAAGAATTTGCCGAGCCAATAATATCTGTTAAGTTTTCACCTTCACCCGTTATATAAAGCCCTGCCAGAAGTGAAACTATCAGCACAATTATTGGGATGAACGCATTGATGGCGCGCATCTTCACACCGGCCTTAGGTTCTAAATTATCCCCTTGTATGGCAGGCGTATCCATTGAATTAATTGGGGACACTTGACCATTCCTTGCTCTCACTTCGGCCGCATACATTGGACCCATGTCCTTACCTGTATACGCGACAGTAAAAACAAAAATAATCGCCAAAATTGGATAAAAGCTATATGGAATGGAATGCAAAAAAACAGTGTATGCAGGCTCAGTCAGCTCAGGTATACCGCTCAAAGCGGCATCAATTAATCCGACTTCATAGCCGATCCAAGTTGTGATTAAAGCCAAGCAAACAACTGGTGCTGCAGTTGAATCCACAATATATGCCAGTTTTTCTCGAGATATCTTTAAATGATCGGTCAGAGGTCTGGCCGTATTACCTACTACCAAAGTATTACTGTAATCATCAAAGAAGATCATTAAGCCCATCAACCAAACAGATACCTGGCCGCCGATTGCAGTTTTTGCTCTACTGACCAATAGCATAACAATGCTATTCATACCACCGTTTCTGGTAATGATTCCAACCATTCCGCCAATCATCATCGAAAATAATATAATTGCAGCATGATCCTCATTGGAAAGAGCCCTCACAACATAAACTTGGAAACCGTTCAACAGTCCCTGAAAAATACCGGAAGGTGAAAACGAAATTAACGCCGCCGCCCCAAACCAAATACCAGCAATTAAGGCAGGTATCACATTACGCAGCAATAATGCCATCAAAATTGCCAGCAATGGCGGCACAATTGAAATCCAGCCAGGGATAACTCTTAAATTAAAGATACTCGAATCTGATCCAGCTTGCGTGATCAATACTTCATGTGTGCCGGATGAGGTAAATTCAGCCATAAATGTAACATGACCATATTGGTCTGCAATGCCATTTAAATTTTTGCCATCAAAATGAATCTCGATTGATTCTTTTTCTGCGATATCCGAAATCTTGATCTCTGCTGCCACATTACTTAACGCGACTTGTGGCATTTCTATTTCTATAGCTTGCGAAGAAATAGAAATAAACAAGAATCCTATAAAAGTAATATATCTTTTAATATTAACTCCCATAACGCTAAAAGCATTACTCATAACTTATCGAAATTCTAACACGATCAAAGTAACTATCTTAATATTCGGGATTGAGCCGATCCGATGCTCTCTTAAGTACAGTGCCAAGCTCCATCCTCCGATCAGCATTCATCCTATGCGTTGGCCCACCTATAGACAATGCACCTTGTATATTTCCAAGTGCATCAAAGACCACTGTACCAACACAACTGTATCCAGACTCCAATTCATCCACGCTCTCCGAGAAACCTCTTTTTAGAATCAATTTTGTGTGTTCTTTCATGGTTACTTTCTCAGTGATAGTGTTTTTAGTTAGGGAAGAAAATTTCTCTGGTAATTGATCAAAAGCATCTGAATCATAAGCGATATACGCTTTTCCACTAGACGTTGCATGCATAGGCCAGCTTGTACCAATATTTCCTGTGGCTGCAACAACATGACGACCAGTCACTTCATCTAGAATTAACATCCCGTCTTCGACAGGCACCTCAAGTTGAGCAGTTTCGCCCGTATCTCTTGCTAAAAGTTTTAATATTGGTCGAGCCCTTCTTCTTAAATCACTGCTCGATAAAGCCTGAACCCCCAACGCCATTAGACCAGTACCTAAACTGTAACGTCCGGTAATTGAATTACGCTGCACCAAATTTTCGCTCTGCAAGGCTCGCAATAAACGATGCGTGGTTGTTTTATTAAGATTGGCGCCATTACTCAACTGCGTTAAGGTTAGGTCAGGCTTTTCTAAAGAGAAAAGTTTAAGCAAACGAACAGCTCGCAGTGCTGCCTGAGCACCTTTTGGTGGTTTTCTGTCTTTCACTAGAACCTCACAATATGATATTTGGTTCCATAATATGATATTTCATTTTAATAATAAACTGTATCATCAGCAAATTAGTTATATATAATGATTGTTTGCTAAATCAATGACTAAAAATTTTAAATCAATGCCACCAAAAATAAAAAATAATAATTTATCTGAATTAAAGAAATTTTTAAAAAATTACCCGGATACAAGCGAAATGGAGCTCTTAATCGCTGATATCCATGGTGTCTTGCGAGGGAAGAGGATCCGCCCTAATGAATTTAAAAGTATTTTCGAAGATGGTTTTTCCATGCCGGGAGGCACTTTATTTTTAGATATTCTAGGAAGTGCAGTTCCAGATATTAGCTGGTCTGGAGACGATGGAGACCCAGATACAAAAGCCAAAGTTATTGCGACCACTCTTGCGCCAATACCATGGTCAAAGAAGTCATCAGCACAGGCATTATTTACTTTTTATGATGAAAAAAATAAACCTTTCTTTGGTGAGCCCAGAGCAATATTAAAAAATAACATTGATAATCTAAAAAAAATCGCCCCTAAGATTGTCATGGCCGTAGAATTGGAATTTTATCTTCTGGATGGAAAAACAGATCGCCCTACGCCAAAAACTTCGTTAATACCTGGTATAGGAAGGCCTCAACCTGGGCCACAAGTCTACCACCCTGATGATCTATGGGATATTGAGAATTTTCTGGATGACCTTCACACTGCCTGTAAACAACAGAATATACCTGCAGGAACCACAATCTCAGAATATGCGCCTGCTCAATTTGAAATCAATCTTCATCATGTTGATGACCCTCTGTTGGCTTGTGATCATGCCATTCTTTTAAAAAGAGCAATCAAAGCAGTTGCTCGTCAACACGGTTTTGTGGCCTGTTTTATGGCGAAACCATTTGAAGAAGAAGCCGGTTCTGGTATGCATATTCACATGAGCCTTTACGATAAAATGAATAAAAACTTATTCTCTAAGAATAAAAAAGAGCACGCTGTGCCTCCTTATTCTGACATTTTAAGGCATGCAATCGGGGGGCTCAAAAAGACCATGTCAGAATCCACAGCTATCTTCGCACCCAACGCAAACTCATACAGAAGATTAAGGCCTGATATGTTTGCCCCTGTTGAACCAAACTGGGGTGCCAATCATCGTAATGTTTCAATTCGTATTCCTGTCTCGGATGCCAAGAATCTTCGTTTTGAGCATCGTGTAGCTGGCGCTGATGCCAACCCATACCTTGTAACCGCAGCAGTCCTTGCAGGCGTTCATTACGGAATCCAGAATAAATGCAGCCCCGGGAAGATGATTAAAGAAGGTGAAGTAATAACTCTTAAACAAAAAATTCCGAATCGCTGGAACAAGGCAATTGAACAATTCGCAAAAAACAAAATCCTACCAAAATACCTTGGTACTGAATTTTGTAAAACATTTGTTGCCAATCGCAGCTATGAAGAAATGGAATTTAATAATAAGATAAACAGCTTAGATTTTGATTGGTATCTTCGTTCAGTTTAATTCTGGTCAAATATCTTTCTAAAAATATATTTCCCATAAACCTCTTAAAAAAAGAGATTTATGGGAATAATTATTATATTAGAATTTAAGATTAAAACTGATTCCAAAATTCTTTCCTGGTAAAGGAACCTGATCTTTCACAAAAGACGTATGATTCCTGGCAACTTCATCAAGTAAATTATGACCAAAAACTGAGGCATATAGTTCAGTTCCTGATTCAGAAACTATCTTACGAGTATAATTGGCATCAAGCATTTGAAAGCCTTTAGTCACAGTTTCATTTAACCCTAGGTTATTTTGTTGTTTGATATCCTTTAGCGTTAAACTGAAGCTAAGGTCATCTTGAGAATATAACACTGAATAAATATTTCTCTCTGGGGTCATTTTTGGAATATTCTTTCCATCACTAAACTCACCTGATAACGTGTCTCTGGCTATCGATAATTCTAAGCTTCCTCCATATAACTGAAAGCTTGTCCCTATTTCTAATTCATAACCAGTTAATTGTGCATCCTTCTGTTTGTAGTTAGAAACAGTAAGTTTCTCTTTCTTCGTTGTGGAATCCACAAGATAAATGTAATCATCCACATTGTTTCTAAAGATAGTGAGAGTGCTAAAAAATCCACCATGATTATAGTTTAGAGCTAAATCAATATTGCGAGACCTTTCAGTATCGATATTCGAGTTACCTATCTCGTATCTGCCAGTCGCAAGGTGAGGCCCATTCATATAAAGCTCGACTGCGGACGGTGCTCTTTCAACACTGGCCATAGCCAAACTCATATTGAGGAATTCATTGATATTTCTATTGACGCTTATGGCGAGACTGTCATTTTCAAAATCTTTGTCAAATTTATCCACTTCTTCTTCATGCTCATGTCCTTCTTCCTCTTCTTCCTCTTCGTGGTGAGCAACAGACCCTTTCCTGTTGATTCGATCATGCCTAATTGCCAGATCAAAATTAAATAAATCTAAGTCTGTACCGACATAATATCCAAATGAAAATTCACTGTTGTCAGATGGTTTCATGAATGCTTCATGACCAATAATCGAAATATCTTCTTCAATTATATTCATCACGACACGTTGCGAGAGTTCATCAGTAGAAAAATCAACAACCGCACCATATTCCTTTGCATCATTTTTGAAAGTTGTTGGTCCTTCCTCTGCATGAGGATGGCCCTCTTCTTCCTCCTCATGATCGGCCTCTTCAGCATGCTGCTCTATCAATGAATATTCAGTATTGGCAAAGTAATAATCGATTTTCTTAAGAAAACTATTATCAAAAACATAGGAACCTTCTAAATTAATGACATCGGATTCAGTGGTGACAAATATTCTTTCTTCTTCGTGCTCACCCTCTTCTTCCTCTTCATGCTCTTCACCATGAAACGGAACTCCATAAAGGCTTTCAATGCATCTAAAAGAAAGACCAACATATCCCCAATCACCAGTTTTAGAGACACCAAAACGTTGTGATTCGGTTTCATAATCAGAATTAGATAAATATTTAGGATTCTCTTCGTGCTCTTCTTCATGCTCCTCCTCATGTTCTTCCTCTTCGTGAATTATTGCGCCGAAAGGAATTTCAAAATTTTCAAAATTCGAATCCTTATAAGCTAAACTGAAGTTCAATCCGCCAAGATTGTTTTGATAAGAAAATTCTCCAGAATTCCCACTACTGGCTGTTTGCGATTCACCGCCTATCCTTAATTCTGATTCTAAAAAATCAGTTCTTGCGATCGTGTTATCGACCACATTAATGATACCGCCTGTCGTTCCATTTGAGTAAAATATTGATGAAGGCCCTCTAATAACCTCAATTTGCTGGACATTATTGAGATCAATATCGTTGATATGATCTGCGCCAAGACCAGAGACATCTCTGTTTACTCTGCCATTAGTCATTATTTTGACTCGGTTTCCCGACATCCCACGAATAATAGGCTGACCTACTCCGGAACCATAATCGGCCGAAGATACGCCCAGAAGATTATCTATCGTTTCACCAAGGCTTTGGGATGCTGAATTAGAAATTTCCTCTCCATCTATAAGATGAAGAGGATTGTGTATCTCATTTAATGCTTGATTGGTGTATGAAGAAGTAACGATCACCTCTTCAATTTCGTTCGCTTCGTCTGCGTTTATTTTGTTCGATAAAGTTATGGTTATAACCATAACTATAATAAATTTGCTTTTCACAAGTACCTCCTAATAAAAAGTTCAAAAAAATTAGAAATTTTGAAATTTTTTATTT
>PYIL01010131.1_pt1 | contig 50277 bp, 47 predicted proteins | sample 3578041 | NCBI WGS metagenome assembly PYIL01 (sample SAMN08408023, study PRJNA431606) | Marine metagenome isolate SA_KN192-05_S13_150m, whole genome shotgun... | biome: marine; feature: oceanic pelagic zone; material: water; isolation source: 150 m water sample, 0.2-0.8 um fraction ... | reverse complement strand
GTGGCGCTCAGCATGAGCACTGTGATCCGGATGTCGTCGCGGGTGCACCATCGAACCTCCCGAAGGATCCGGTCCACCGTTTCCCGAGTAGGGAGGAGGTACCCGCCGCCGGTCCGACGCGGTTGGGCCGACCGGCGGACCCTCCCGTAGCGTCGAGCAAGCCGTCAACCCGATACCAGAATGGAAGCGCCCGATGCCCATCAACCCCGATGCCTCCGGTTCGATTGGCGAGCCCACTGAGATCTCATGGACCTCCAAGCAGAGTCTGCTGTATGCCCTAGGCATCGGAGCTGGCAGCAGCAATCCCACCGGCTTCGAGTTGGAGTTCACGACCGAGAACTCGAATGGCATCGCCCAGCGAGCTTTCCCCACCCAGTGCGTAGTTATTGGTGGAGGGCGGACCCCGGACTTCGGCGACTTCAACCCGATGTTCCTGCTCCATGCCGAGCAGGCAATCACCTGCTACCGGGAAATGCCTGCCTCGGGTTCAGGAATCGCCACTGGCCGGGTCGGTGACATCTGGGACAAGGGCAAGGCAGCCCTCGTGTACCTGGAGACCGACGTTGCCGATTCCGACGGGAACCCACTGTGGTCTACCCGAGCTGGCCTCTTTCTGGGCGGCGAGGGCGGCTGGGGTGGAGACCGGGGTCCGGCCAGCACCTGGGAGGCTCCGGACCGTGAACCCGACCACATCGTCACGTACACCACCCGAACCGATCAGGCCCTGCTCTACCGGCTCAGCGGAGATCGCAACCCGCTCCACTCCGACCCCACATTCGCTGCCGGCGCAGGCTTCGATCGGCCGATCCTCCACGGCCTGTGCACCTACGGGTTCACCGGACGGGCCCTGCTGCACGCAGTATGCGGCTCCGATCCAGCCCGCTTCGCTGGCCTAGGCGGCCGGTTCAAGTCGCCGGTCGTGCCTGGGGAGATACTGGACATCCACGCCTGGGAGGTCGACGGACCTGACGGTGACACCGTGCTGTTCCAGACCCGGGTCGGTGACCGGGTGGTCTTTGACAGCGGCGTCTTGACCCGTCGACCGTGACCAAGCCTGGATCCGACCGGGATTACCAGTCAGTTTCGGAATTGGTTCTGGAACTCGGGCCCCGGGGGCCTTTCTGTTAAAGCGCTTAGAGAGGTGGAGGCCTCGAAAACCATCTCCACCGCGCTGGCCTTAGGTCCGCCGATAGGTCACTTAACTCCTGGCTCTTCGCCCAGTAGGGCGTGAACGGCCGGAACCCTAGCGACGACTCAGTCACGGTCTCCTAGCTGCCCTAGCTAGGCGGTCGGACCACCGACGGTAGCGTCGGCGCCATGGACCTCACCGGGCCGTGGAGGGCGCAGGTCGCCGATGATCTTCTGCGTCGCACCTTCCCCGACGACAGCTTGGACGACGACGACTGGCCTGAGGTGGAAGTCCCCGGCCACTGGGCCGACCACTCGGACTTTTCTGACTCAGACGGCCCACTCCTGGTCCGGACCAGGTTTACGACCGACACCCCCCACCCCGACCGCCGCCTCTTCCTGGAACTGGACGGCGTGGCTTACCAGGGCGACGTCTGGCTGAACGGCTCCTACCTGGGTCCGACCGAGGGCTACTTCGTCCCCCATGCCCTAGAAGTCACCGAGGAGGCTCGCCGCCGCCACGACCACCTACTTGCCGTCGAGGTGACCTGCCCACCGGTCGGCAACCCTGACGAGAAACGGACCCTGACCGGAGCCACCCAGAGCGGGCCCAACAGGTGGAATCCGGGTGGCATCTGGCGGCCGGTCCGCCTCCGGGAGACTGGACCCGTCCCCCTGCACCACCTCCGAGTGGTCTGTACCCGGGCCACTGAGAGCGTGGCCACCCTGGCGATCCGGGCGGTGGTACACACCGACCGGCCCCGTCCGGTCGTGTTCCGGACCCGCGTCCTGGGCATCGACCATCGCCACGGGCAGCCCCTGGCCGGAGGCGAGAACCGTGTGGAGTGGTCGGTCCGGGTACCCCGCCCCCCGCTTTGGTGGCCCGCCGAGCTAGGTGGCCAGCCCCTGTGCGAACTGACCCTCGACGTGGCCACCGTCGATGGTCTCGTGAGCGACACAGCGATCCGCACGGTGGGCTTCCGCTCGGTTCGGATGCGCGACCACGTCTGGCGGGTGAACGGCGAAAGACTGTTCCTCCGAGGTGCCATCGTTCCCCCGCTGGCCCGCGGTCTGGCCGCCGTAACCACCGAAGGGGCTGAGGCTGACCTCCAACGGGCTGCCGCTGCCGGCCTGAACCTGGTGCGAGTGGCTGGTCACGTCTCGGCACCCGCCCTCTACGAGGCGGCTGACCGGGTCGGGATGCTGCTCTGGCAGGACATGCCCCTCCGGGGCGGCTACCACCGTGACGTCCGCGGCCAGGCAGCCCGCCAGGCCCGGGAGATGGTCGACCTCCTAGGACACCATCCCTCAGTCGTGGTCTGGTGCGGGCACGACGGGCCCGACCCGGTCGACCGGACCCGGGCCGCTCCCCGGCTGCTAGACCAGCAGAAACCGACCTGGAACCGCACAGTGCTCGACCGGACGGTCCGTCGGGCCCTGGACCAGGCCGACCCGTCACGGCCGGTAGTCAGCCACTCGGGGGTACTTCCTAACCTCCCCCGGCTGGACGACGCCAACAGTCATCTGTGGTTCGGCTGGTACAGCGGACGACGAGCTGACCTGGCCGCCTACCTAGACCGTATGCCCCGTGCCGGCCGGTTCGTATCGGCGTTCGGATCCCAGTCGGTCCCCGAGGACTCGCCAGCCCTGTCTGACGGGACGCTGGACCAAGCCACCTGGCCTGACGTGGACCAGGAGCGCTTGTCCACCGTGTACGGGGCTGAAGCCGACGTGCTGCTGCGCCGCTTCCCTCCAGCCGACTACACGGATCCCGGGTCGTGGGCGGCAGCCACCAGACGCCACCAGGCCGAACTGTTGCGGATCCAGGTGGAGGCCCTACGGATCCGCAAGTACCGGCCCACCGGCGGTTTCGCCTTGGACCGCCTGCTGGACGTCGCTCCAGCCATCTCCGGTTCGCTTGTCGACCACCACCGGTCGCCCAAGCCCGCCTACGACCAGGTAGTCGCCTCCTGTGCGACCACCATTGTGGTAGCCGACCCACCGCTGTCAGGCATCGCCCCGCGGTCCACGCTTCGCTTCCGGGTCCTGGTAGTCCACGACGGCCGAGTCCCGCTGGACCACGTCCGGGTGGACGCTGTTCTGACCGTGGCCGGAAAGAAAGAGTCCTGGTCATGGGGCGGTCCTATCGAAGCCGACTCGGTCACCCTGATCGGTACCGTCGAACATCCACTCGGTGACGCCACCGGCCCTGTTGACCTGATGCTGCATCTGGTCGGTCCGGCAGACGACGACGCGGGCGACGGCACGGAATCCGCTGCCCCTGGAGCGGTAACCAACTACTACTCCGGACGAATCGGTGCTGGCTAACCAACGGCCGTGAGATAGGGGCGGACCCCGGACCGCTATGCCAGAAATCGGCCATCTGGGCGGGAGATAACTCCGGAACTGTCTCATCTGCCTTGCGCTACCCTGCTGCCGGCGCTCGCCCCGAGCACTGCTCACCGGGTAGAGACGAGATGGCCTAGGAGAGCCCATGGCACAGACAACCGGACAGCGCTACCGCGTAGCCCCGGTTCGTCCCCGTGGACGCGAGTGGCCGTTCCCGCTGAACCTCTACCAGTCGGCCGTGGGCCGCAAGTGGGTCATGGCGGTCACCGGCCTAGGGCTGATCGGTTTCGTTCTGATTCACATGATCGGCAACCTCCACGTGTACGAGGGCCCGGCCCGGATGTACGAGTACGCCGAGTCGCTGCGCACTCTGGGTGGGGGCCTGGTCCCGCAGGGAACCGTTCTCTGGCTTCTCCGACTGGGGCTGCTGGGCATGTTCGTGCTTCACCTCCACTCGGCTATCACCCTCAGCCGGATGAGCGGTAACGCCAGCGAGAAGGCAGGACGGATCAGCGGCGCAAAGAAATATGAGGGCGGTCGGGATCACTTGGCTGCCACCTACGCCAGCCGGACCATGCGCTGGACCGGTCCGATCATCGCCCTGTTCATCCTCTACCACTTGGCTGACTTGACTTGGGGCTGGTGGCTGGGCGACGACTTCGTGGCCGGCGACCCGTACCACAATGTTTCCGAGTCGCTGGGCAACCTTCCGGTAGCGGTGCTCTACGTCGTGGCCAACATCGCTCTGGCGTGGCACATCTTCCACGGGGCCTGGTCGATGTTTCAGAGCCTGGGGGTCAACAACCCGCGCTACAACCACCTGCGCCGGGCCCTGGCTACCGGCGTGGCCGGCTTGATCCTGGTCGGGAACCTGAGCTTTCCCCTTCTCGCCCAGGCTGGACTCATCGATGAGGACGGACGGACCTGTCCGGTCGGAGAAGTCCAGGGGAACGCCTGCCTGGCCGACCAGGCCTCGGGTCACTAGAGGACGCCGCCATGAACTCGCCCTCCCCCGTCACCCCCAGGCTGGACGCCAAGGTCCCCGTGGGGGCTATTGCCGACAAGTGGCAGAACCACAAGTTCTCCATGAATCTGGTGAACCCCAACAACAAGCGCAGGTTCGACGTCATCGTGGTCGGCACCGGCTTGGCCGGCGCTTCGGCCGCTGCCTCGTTGGGCGAACTCGGCTACCGGGTCAAGGCCTTCACCTTCCATGACAGTCCTCGGCGGGCCCACAGCATCGCCGCCCAGGGAGGTATCAACGCAGCGAAGAACTACCCCAACGATGGCGATTCGGTCCACCGCCTCTTCTACGACACCGTTAAAGGTGGCGACTACCGGTCCCGCGAGGCCAACGTCCACCGCCTAGCCGAGGTCTCGGTCGACATCATCGACCAGGCCACCGCCCAGGGAGTCCCGTTCGCCCGTGACTACGGGGGCCTGCTGGATAACCGGTCATTCGGAGGAGCCCAGGTGTCGCGCACCTTCTACGCCCGTGGCCAGACCGGCCAGCAACTCCTGATCGGCGCCTACTCGGCCCTGATGCGCCAGGTAGCTGCCGGGACCGTGGAACTGCACAGCCGCTCCGAACTACTTGACGTGGTCAAGAAAGACGGCCGGGCCTGTGGGATCGTCACCCGCGATCTGCTCTCTGGCGAGGTCACTCCGCATTCGGCCCACGCCGTGGTTCTGGCCACCGGCGGCTACGGAAACGTCTACTTCCTGTCCACCAACGCCATGATGTGCAACGTCACGGCAGCCTGGCGAGCCCACAAGCAGGGAGCCTTCTTCGCTAACCCCTGCTACACCCAGATACACCCGACGTGCATTCCGGTCAGCGATGACTTCCAGTCGAAGTTGACACTGATGTCCGAGTCGCTCCGCAACGACGGCCGGATCTGGGTCCCCACAGCATTCGACGATGCCCGCCCCGCGGCCGACGTCCCCGAGTCCGAACGTGACTACTACCTGGAGCGCAAGTACCCGGCCTTCGGCAACCTGGTGCCCCGGGACGTGGCGTCCCGCAATGCCAAGACGGTGTGCGACGAGGGCCGTGGAGTCGGGCCGCTGAAGAACGGCGTGTACTTGGACTTCGCTGCGGCCATCTCCCGTGATGGTCTGGAAGCCATATCGGACAAATACGGAAACCTGTTCGACATGTACCACCGGATCACCGGTGAGAACCCGTACGAGCAGCCCATGCGGATCTACCCGGCCATCCACTACACGATGGGTGGCCTCTGGGTGGACTACCACCTGATGACCACGGTGCCTGGTCTGTACTGCATCGGCGAGGCCAACTTCTCCGACCACGGCGCCAACCGGCTGGGGGCCAGCGCCCTCATGCAGGGTCTGGCTGATGGCTACTTCGTGCTTCCGTACACCATCGGCGACGATCTAGCAGGCCTACTAGGGCAGGCCGCGGTGCCCTCCGACGACCCGGTGTTCACCGAGGCGGTTCGCGGGGTGGAGGACGAGCAGAAGCGGTGGCTGTCCATCAATGGCACCCGGTCCGTCGACCACTTCCACCGGGAACTCGGTCGGATCGTCTGGGAGTACATCGGCATGGCCCGCAACCAGTCCGGCCTCGAAAAGGCACTGACCGAGATCCCGGCGCTTCGCGAGGAGTTTCACCGCGACGTACGGGTCCTGGGTAGTGCCGAGACGCTCAACCAGTCGCTGGAGAAGGCCGGACGGGTCGCGGATTTCTTCGACTTGGCTGAGTTGATGGCCCGGGACGCCCTAGAACGAGAGGAGTCGTGCGGCGGCCACTTCCGGGAGGAACACCAAACGGCTGAGGGCGAGGCCCAGCGTGACGATGAGAACTTCGCCCATGTGGCGGCGTGGGAGTGGAATGGTGACGGCACTGCCCAGACCCGACACCGCGAGGAGTTGGACTTCGAGAACGTGGCGCTGGCACAGCGTTCCTACAAGTAGGGCCACGGAGCCGGAAGGGAGTCCGACATGTCCGAAGGGCACGGCGAGACCATCAACGTAATCCTGAAGGTATGGCGTCAGGACGGCCCTGACGCCGCGGGCCGGTTCGAGGTCTACCGTCAGGCCATCAGCACCGACGCTTCGTTCCTGGAAATGCTCGACGTGCTGAATGAGCAGCTCAACGAATCCGGCTTAGAGCCGGTGGCATTCGAAAGCGACTGCCGCGAGGGCATCTGCGGAACCTGCGGAGTGATGATCAACGGCCGGGCCCACGGGCCACAGAGGGCCACTGCCACCTGTCAGTTGCACATGCGGGAGTTCCAGGACGGCGACGAGATCGTGATCGAACCGTTCCGGGCCGCCGGTTTCCCTGTGGTCCGAGATCTGGCCGTGGACCGCTCACCTCTGGACCGAATCATCGAGGCCGGGGGCTTCATTTCGGTGAACACGGGGGCGGCAGCGGAGGCCAACCTGACCCCGGTTCCCAAGGAGGCCGCCGACCAGGCCTTCGATGCCGCGGCCTGCATCGGCTGCGGGGCATGCGTAGCTGCCTGTCCCAACTCGGCCGCCCAGTTGTTCACCTCGGCCAAGGTCGGCCATCTCGGCCTTCTACCCCAAGGTCAGGCGGAGCGTTGGAGTCGGACCGAGTCCATGGTGGAGGCCATGGAGGAGTTCTTCGGGTCGTGTACCAACCACGGAGAATGCTCCGAGGCGTGCCCCAAGGAGATCTCCTTGGACTTCATCGCTCTCATGAACCGTGACTACATGAAGGCCAAAGTCAGGAACCGGTCCCTCGCTGGCCAGCATTGAGACGGCGGGTCAAAGCCCGACCCTCCTCCCATCGGAGGGATGCCGCCTCCACGGCCGGACTCTCCGGACCGGTCAGGTCCGACCCAAGTGGGTGAGTAAGCGGGGGAGGAGGTCGGAGACCAGCCCGTCCGGGAACTCGTGGCCCAGATTCTCGACCAGCCACAGTTCGGAGTCCGGGATCCCTTCGGCCAGGGCCAGGGCGTGTTCCACCGAAAAGACCGGGTCAGTAGTCCCGTGCACGACGAGGGTCGGTACCGTCACCTCCCCGAGGCGGTCAAGACGAGACGGTGAGGAGTTGACCGCCGGGCCGTGCCCCGACTCCGGGTACCAGCAACGCTCAACCTCATCGATAGCCACCCGTATCCGGTCGCCAGTGGCCACTGGATAGCGGATCCCGGAAAACATCTCATCCATCTCGACTATCCAGGCCACCCGCTGCTGCGGGGTAGTAGGTGGTGGGGCGAATAGTCGCTCGGCCATCTGTTCGACCAGCCAGTTAGTGGCCGACGGGAGCCGGTCGTCACCCAACCCTGGTGTTGTGGACACCAGAGTGAGGGTCTCGACTCGCCTGGGATGGTCGAGGGCTAGAACCTGGGCCACCATTCCGCCCATCGATCGACCGACCACATGGGCCCGGTCGATCCCGTGCTCGTCGAGGACAGCTAGGGCATCGTCGGCCAGATCGTCCAGGGTGTAGCCGATCTCGGACGACACCTTGGTGGAGAGGCCGCAGTCCCGGTGGTCGTACCGCACCACCCGAAAGCCATGGTCTGCTAGCGGCCTGATGAGGTCTGGTGTCCACCGGGTGCAGTGCGAGTCAGCGCCCGATACCAGCAGCACGGCAGGGTCGCCGGACGACCAGGTCGAAGCGGGATCGAACGCCTCGGAAAACAGTTCGATGCTCTGCGAAGCCTCGGTTTCGGCCATCAGCCGAGAGTAACGCCGGTCGGTCAGCCAGCCTGGGGAGGGCCGTGGCGCGAGGTCCCAACACCGGGCACCCAGCGAACACCGCCCCGGCTAGCGTCGCCGCCGTGCCCCACCTCCATCCCGTGAAGGTCCGCTTCTACGAGCTCGACCCTTATGGCCACCTCAACCACAGCGTCTACGTGCAGCTATTCGAGACGGGGAGGGTGGAGTTGCTGGACGAGGCAGGCCTCGGCCTCCATGATCTGGAGGGCGAGGGCTACCGGTTCGTGGTCACCCAGATCGCCACGAAGTTCCTGGCCTCCGCAGTGGGCGGTGACGCCCTGGTGATCGAGACAGAGGTCCTGGAGATCCGGCGGGCATCATCACGGTGGGGACAACGCATCATGCGAAATGACGAGGTCCTGGCTACCCAGGAGGTGGTAGCCGCGGTCACCAGCACCGGCGGGAGGCCGGTCAGGATTCCGGAGTCCATGGTGGAGCGCCTGACCCCGTATCTGGTCGCCAACTCGACAGGCTCTCCGGACCGGGAGGGCTGATGCCGGCGCCCAAGGCGCAGGCCCGCCTCCTCCGACTTGCCCTCCAGGTGGTCCGGGGGGGCCTCATGGGAGCCGCCGATGTGGTCCCCGGGGTCTCGGGCGGCACCATCGCCCTGCTGCTCGGCATCTACGACCGGCTGATGCAAGCCATCTACACCGGGGCTCGTGCCCTGGGGCGCCTAGTCCGTGGCGACCTGCGCGGCACGGTTCGCCGGTTGTCCGAGGTGCCATGGGGCTTCGTTCTCCCTCTCCTAGCCGGCCTACTGACCGCCGTCGCCTTACTGGCCGGGCTGATCGACGAAGCATTGGTCGACCATCCCGAGTCGATGGCTGGCCTGTTCACCGGCCTGGTGTTCGCCGCGATCCTCATCACCCGACGAGATGTGGTGTGGACCGGGTCCCGTACAACCACCGCAATCCTCGTCGGGGCGGTCCTGTTCGCCGTCCTCGGCCTGAAAGGGACACCGGTCGCCGATCCCTCCCCCGTGGCGCTATTCGTCTCGGGAGCCGTGGCCATCTGCGCCATGGTGCTTCCAGGTATCTCCGGCTCGTTCATCCTCCTCATGGTGGGCATGTACGGCACCATGATCCAGGTCGTCGATGACCGCATGGTGGTCGATGCAGCAACCTTTGGAGCCGGAGCCCTCATCGGTCTGGCCTGCTTTTCAGCGTTACTGGCCCGCCTGTTGGCGCGAAGGCACGACGACGTAATGGCCGTGATGGTCGGTCTGTTGATGGGCTCGCTCCGGGTGCTGTGGCCCTGGCCCCATGGGGTCGGCGTGGTTAGCCGCCATGCCGAAGAGGTAGTTGATGGCGCCACCCTTAGTTGGCCGGAGGCAACCGACAGCTGGGCAGGGCCGACGCTGCTAGCCGCCCTGGCATTAGCCGTCGTTCTTCTCGTCGATCGCCTGGCCCGTAGTCGGGTTCAGCCCACTGAGTGAAACATCCCATCGGAATCGGAACCGTCGTCCCAACCAAATCGCATTCCGAGCCTCAGCGGAGCGGCCTCTGGGACCCCTTCGTTGCAGGGGTGTGGGGGTTTCGCACCACCCTCTGCCTCAACCGAAGGGTGGATAGGGATCGGCATCCGGATCGGACGTCGGGGTCTCGACGTCTGCGGTGACGAGTGGGTACAAGTCCGCCGGGGTATCCCGAGGACAGGTCCAGTCGATGTCGTCGGCCACCCCGGCCAGCTCGGCGAACGGGCGCAGAAAGGTGAAGTAGACGTAGGCCCCGGAGGCGATCCGCTGGTCCCTACCCATGGCCGCTATGTCCCGGTAGTGGTGGCGTTGCGCAACCCGCGCTGTCGATGCCACGGCGTCCATTTCGTCGTCAGAGAGCGGTGTCAGCGGCTGGCCGGGTCTCACGCCGTCTGAAGTGAACAGGGCAAACCCCGACAGGTGGTCAAGGTAGTCCTCGGGCGTCGAGACCGTAGTCCCGAAATCGGTGATCCGGACTTCAACGCCGGGTTCCAGGACGAGGACTGCCGTGAGGTTGCCGTAGGGAACACCACCCGCCACCGAAGACCAGGCCAGGTCACTCTCGGCCAACCGGTAGTAGTCGCGAATGATCACCTTCCGACCGTCGGCCAGAAGGTACGGACCAGTGTCTCCGTGCCCAACCCGGGTGTCGAAATAGAGGAGGAAGAGGTGGTTGATGATGGTGGCGTTGGCCCGCCGGATCCGATCCCGCCGCCCATCGTCGACCGGGATAGCTGCCGCCACCAGGGCCGACACCGTGTCCTCGTCGAACACGTCCAGGCGGTCGTCCACCTCGGCGGCGTGCAGGTGGTCGCCACCCCGGTAGGCCCGTGAGGTTCGGGCCCAGAAATCCAACACCGTGTGGGCACGATCCAACGCGTTCGGGCCGTCATCCACCGCGGGATCCACCGCCCGTAGGACGTTTCTTCCGATGAGAAAGAAGTTGGCCACACCCCAAAGAAACACTGAGTTGGCCTGGCAGCCGGGACGCCGGGCCTCCATCCCGATCTCTTCTGGTTCCATGGCCGCCGCGATGGTGGCCACGACATCCGGGTAGCGGAGGAAGGCCTCGATGCAGGACACCATCACGTAGGGCGTGACCGGGATGAGTTGCGAGGAGTAGCTAGTCCGCTCGGCGACCAGCCGCTTAGTGATCGGATTGATAGTGGCCAGCCACCCGTTCACCAAGTCGCGCCGAACCGGGGCGTCCTCGTCGGGACCACTGGGGGTGACGTCGGCGGTCATCCCCCGACCAGACGGACCACGCCGTCGGGACCGGTGGCGTCCAACTCCACCTCGGCACCCTCGTCCGGCTCCTCGGACAGGACGGCAGCCACCACCCCTGGAATCCGGTACTCCCGGCTGATGATTCCGATGTGGCTGCGAATCGTCCCCCCAGTACACACCACGCCGGCCAGCTCGTCGAAGACAGGTCCGAGGAATGTGGCACCGGCGTCTCTGACGACAGCGACCAGGCCGTCGGCTCCAGCGTCCATCAAACCCAGTACGTCGTCAGGTCCCTCCAAGCGGACCCACCGCCCGCGGGCCGTGCCGAAGTCGTAGGTCTTCTGCCCCCGACCGACCTCTGACACCGTTGCCCTCCTGCGGTTCCGCCGTGGGCTGGACCCGTGGAAGCCCACCCCAGCGGTGGTCCGGACCGTAGCGTCCCCTGCCCGGTGCACGACCAGTGGGATCGTCTAGCCATCACAGCCGACCGGGTCGGGACCTAGGCTCCCGGACCGTGGCCGAACCGTTGTCCGATACCTGGATCGCCGCGCTCGACGATGCGGCTGCCGGCCACGCCGGCCTCCGAGAGGCCGCAGCAACCATGAACCTCGTATTGGAGTACTTAACCTCCGGTGGACCTACCTGGCACGTGGTATTCGACCACGGTTCGGTCCGGGTAATCGCTGGGCCAGCTGACCATCCCGACCTGCGATTCACCACCGACCCGGCCACGGCCCGAGCCCTAGCCGCCGGCACGCTAGATCCCCTGCGAGCAGTGATCGACGGGGATCTAACTCTCAGCGGCGACCCTCGCCTGCTGGTCGAGCACCGTGCCGTGTTCGACGGCCTAGATGACGTATTCGCCGTCGTCCGGGAGCCCTAAGACGAACCGTTGCCCGATTGACAGGTAACTTTCATATATGGCTCGACTCGCACGAATCTGGTTGAAGCCCGTAAAGGGCGAACCCCTGCAGGAGGTGGAGAACGCCTCCGTAAGGTCGGACCACGGCCTGGTCGGAAATGCCGAACGGGGTGGTCGCCGTCAGGTCACCGTGCTGTCCGCCGAGGACTGGGAAGCCGCCAATGCCCAGGCCGGCTCTGAACTGGACCCTTCAGCCCGCCGGGCCAACATCTTGGTCACCGGTCTGGGCAACCTGGTCGAGTCCACCGGGCAGGTGCTGAAAGTCGGCGGGGCCCGCATCCAGGTAACCGGCGAGACACGGCCGTGCAGCCTCATGGACGCCGCCCATCAAGGGCTACGGGCTGCCATGGAAGTCAGTTGGCGGGGGGGCGTGCACGGAATCGTCTTGAACGACGCTGATCTGGCCGTCGGTGACGAGGTGTCCTGGGAGAGCTGAGGCTGACCAGAGCAGGGTCCGACAGTCCGACCACTCAAATCAAGCCGAGGCCACGCACCATGTCCCGTTCGGCAGCCAACTCAGCTACTGAAGCGTCAATCCGCTGGCGGGAGAACCCGTCGACGTCCAGACCTTGCACGATGGAGTAAGTGCCGTCGGCGCAGGTGACCGGAAACCCGCAGAGCAGGCCGTCGGGCACACCGTAACTTCCATCTGACGGCACGCCCATGGTGACCCAGTCGTCGTCCGGTGTCCCGAGCACCCAGTCGTGGACATGGTCGATTGCCGCGTTGGCTGCCGAGGCGGCGCTGGAGGCACCACGAGCCTCGATGACGGCCGCACCCCGCTGCTGAACGGTGGGGATGAACTGGTCCTCCAACCAAGCCTGGTCGTCCACCGCCTCGGCGGCGCTGGTCCCGTCTACCCGACAGTGGAAGAGATCCGGGTACTGGGTGGCCGAGTGGTTACCCCAGATGGTCATCCGGGTGACGTCGTTGACCGACACCCCCAGGCGTTGGGCGACCTGGGTCAGGGCCCGATTGTGATCTAAGCGCATCATGGCCGTGAACCGCTCGTTCGGAACGTCCGGTGCACTGTTCATGGCGATCAGGCAGTTGGTGTTAGCCGGGTTACCGACTACCAGCACCCGAAGGTCGTCGGCCGCCCGGTCGTTTAACACCCGACCCTGTCCGGTGAAGATGGCTCCATTGGCCTCAAGGAGGTCCTGACGCTCCATACCCGCGGACCGGGGTCTGGAACCAACCAGTAAGGCGACGTTGGCGCCGTCGAAGGCAAGGTTCGGGTCGTCGGTAAGTACCAAGTCGTCGAGGAGAGCGAAGGCGCTGTCGTCCAATTCCATGGCTACCCCTTCGAGGGCCCCCATGGCCGGTGGAATCTCCAGCAGATGGAGGACCACCGGCTGGTCGGGACCCAGGAGGTGGCCACTGGCGATACGGAAGACGAGGCTGTAGCCAATCTGACCGGCGGCTCCGGTGACGGCAACTCGGACGGGACGCGGGCTCACAGAAGACTCCTCAGGGGACTCGGGCCTGTGGTCCGAGGCTACCGAGAGCGGTTGTCACCGCAATGGCGTTACAGGTGGATCAGGAGCGCAGAAACACCTCGTCGGACCGAGTGAAGTGAGCTAGGAATTCGGTCGGGAGGACCGGTCGGTGTCCGTCCTCGACGAGGACCTGGCTGGTATAGGCGGCCAGCCCAGCTCGTTTCCGGGCCATCCACGCCGCACCGTCCGGTCGATCGGACAGTGAGAACCGAAACGCCCGATCAAAGGGGATGGCCGGATCGCCGGGATCGTCCCAGTTCCAGGACCACACCGGGAATAAGAACACGGGTATCCCGAGTACCGCACAGGCCTCGAGGGCAGCCCGTCCGCAGGCGTCGTGGTCGGGGTGGCCATCGGCCTCCCAGGGGGCCAGACAGGTCGCCGCCCCCTCCAGGACAGAGAGGAGTCCCTCCACGAGGCGATCGGCATGATTCGTGGTGTCCCCGTCGGGGAGCAACAGCCGGTGGCGGTCGGCCACGATCCCGGCTGCCGCGTAAGCGGCAGCCGTCTCGGCCAAACGCCGGTCCGCTAGGTGACGTCGTCCGGCATCGTCCAGATGAGGGTGGGACATCTCGCCATCGGTCACCGCCACCACCCGAACCTCCGCCCCAGCATCCGAGGCGGCAGCCAGAGTGGCACCGGCGGCCAACAACTCGTCGTCTGGATGGGGCGCTATCAGAACCAGGGAACCTGACGGAGGCCACGGGTCGGCCACAATCGGCAACCCTGCGATCACGACATCCCACTCGGGGGCCGCGCGTCCGGCCACCGGGTCGATGGGATCCCAGTGAGGTTCGACGCCAGTCACCGGGCCATCCCCTCCCGGCTGGTATCGGGGGAGCGGGTGCCGCCCAGCCAGGAGCGGTAGAGGCCGGCATAGATCCCGCCCCGGGCCACTAAGTCGTCGTGGCTCCCCTGTTCGGCGATCCGGCCGACGTCGAAGACCAGCACTAGGTCGGACCGTTCGGCGGTCGAAAGCCGGTGGGCCACGCTGACCGTCGTTCGTCCGGCAGCCAATCGCTCTAAGGCCCGCTCCAGAGTGGTTTCGGTCTCCGGATCAACGGCCGAAGTGGCCTCATCCAGGACCAGCAGGCCCGGGTCGGCCAGGTGGGCCCGGGCCAGGGCCACCAACTGCCGCTCGCCGACCGACAACGACTCGCCCCGTTCGCCCACCCGGGTATCCAGGCCGGCTCCCAGGCCATTCACCCAGTCCGTCAGGTCCAAGGCGTCGAGGGCAGCCTCCACGTCACCCGTCGTGGCGTCGGGACGGCCGAACCGGACGTTCTCGGCGATCGACGTGTCGAACAAGAACCCGTCCTGGGGGACCATCCGTATGGCCCGACGGCGGTCCTCGGCTGACACGTCGCGCAGGTCCACTCCACCGACCAGCACCCGACCTGAGGTGGGGTCGGCCAGCCGAGCCATAAGTTTGGCCAGCGTGGTTTTGCCTGATCCGGTCTCACCGACCACAGCTACCGAGGCCCCAGCGGGTAGGGACACATCGATGCCGTGGAGAACCCGGCCGCCCTGGCGGTAGGCAAAGTCAACGGCCTCCACTCGAACGTCCAGGGCCCCCGTTGGCAGTGGCACCGCGGTGGACGGCTCGACCACCTCCACCTCGGTGTCCAAGACATCCAGGATCTTCCACCAGCCGGCCAAGGCAGTCTGGGTCTGGTCCAACACCTCGCCCAGCTCGGTGATGGGCACCACCAGCAGGTTGCAGAGGAAGATAAAGGCCACCAGCTCACCTGAGCTCACCCCCCAAGCGCCACCCCACCACACCCCGGCCCCGACGACCGACGCGATGGCTGTCACCCCGAACACGTCGGTGAGGGGAAGAACCAGGGAGAAGTAGCGGGCAGCCACCATCTGCTGGTCGTACTGGGCATCGATAACCCCGTGGACTCGGCGGCGCATCCGCTTCCGATAGCCGTAGGCCCGAACTACCTCGACACCGTGGACCGACTCGGACACCACACCCAGGGTGTCCGACACCCGGGTTCGGAGATTTTCGTAGGCCACAAGCTGTCTGGACTGCATCCATCGCAGCACGGGGAGCAACGGGAGGTGGAACACCAGCACCACGAGGGTGAGCTGCCACGAGTACACGGCCATGATGAGCAGCACGGCTACTACCTGGACCGAGTCGATGATCCAGGCAATAGCCCCCCACTGGGCGAACTGGGTGAGTGTTTCGACGTCGCTGGTGACCCGTGCAGTAAGCACCCCTTTCTTGGAGGCCGTGTGTTCGGCGAGGCTGAGCCGGTGCAGGTGCTCGAAGGTGCGTACCCGCAGGCCTAGCAGGACGTTCTCGGCGGTCCGGACGAGCCGGAAGTAGGTGATCTTCCCGAGGAAAATGCTGCCCACCACCAACGCAGCCGCCACCGCGCACAAAACCACCGCCCGGCCCAACCGAACCCCGTCAGCAGTGATCGACACGTCCATCACTACCTGGATAAGCAGGGGAATCAACAGTTTCCCTCCAGCCACCGCCAACGCCATAGCCGCGGTGTGCAGGGCCCCGTCGCGCAGTTCAGGGGAAGCTGCCATACCCCTCCGGAGTACGGCGATCGCGCCGACCCCGTCGATCCTCCGGGAGTCCACGTCGGTCATCGTGGGCCTCCAGCCTTCTCGTAGGCCTGGGCCAGGGCCGCGTAAGCCTCGACCTCAAGCAGCTCGTCGTGGATTCCAGAAGCGGCAATCCGCCCACCCTCGAGAAAAAGCACTCGATCGGCCAGCCGGATAGTGGCCATTCGGTGGGCAATGACCAGCAGCGTCGGTGGGCTGTCGAAGCCGACCGACCTCCCACCAACCATGTCCCCTCCGACCGGTCGGCGCAACGACTCGAGGATCCCCGCCTCGACTACTGGGTCAACGGCTGAAGTGGCGTCGTCGAGCACGAGGACGGCGGGCTGTCGAAGCAAGGCCCGGGCGATGGCCAGGCGCTGCCGCTGGCCGCCGGACAGCGTGATGCCCCGTTCGCCAACCACCGTGTCCAAACCGGCCGGGAGTTCGGCCACGAAGCGATCGGCCGAGGCGGCGGCCAGTGCCCGAGCCAGCTCATCGTCGTCAACTTCGATCCCAAGGGCGAGGTTGGCCCGTACCGAGTCGGCAAACAAGAAGGTCTCCTGGAGAACTGTGGCCACCGTCCGAGCCACCCCCTCGGGACCCAAAGCCGATGTCGCCACCCCACCGACCCGCACCTCTCCGACTGTCGGTGGCACGAGGCCAGCCAGTAGAGCGACGGCCGTGCTCTTCCCAGAGCCAGTGGCCCCCACCAGGGCCACGGTCTCGCCGGGGTCCAGCCGGAGGTCGAGGTCGGAGAGGACGGGTGGTCCGCTCGGGTAGGAGAAACCCACGGCATCGAACTCGACAACCACCGGCTCAACCACCCCGGAGCCCCCTGGCGTCAAACCGGTCGACTTACCAGCCACCGGATCTGGGTGGAGTTCCGTCGGTTCAGCCAGCACCCGGTTGATGCGATCCATGGCCACTACCGAACGGGGGATTTCCTGGAACATGTAACCCAGGATCTCCATGGGAAGTGTGAGGATGCTGAACAGGGACATGGCCTGGACCACGTCACCAATCGATACCGAACCTCCGTCCACCAGCCACGCCCCGACCAGCAGCAGGACGATGATCCCTAGCTGAGGCAGCGAGTAATACAACGGTGCATAGTCCGACCGGATCCGACCCGCCTCCAACCGGTGCTCCCGAAGCCTCGATGCTGCTTCGGCGAACCGGTCCACCTCAAGGCGTTCCCGACCCAGTGTCTTGACGACCAGAACCCCATCAAGGCTCTCGTGGGCAATCCCTGAGATCTCCCCTACTGCCGCCTGGCCACGGGCCGCCGGTATTTCCACAGCACGGATAAACCGGCGGTTCAGGATGGTCAGGGTGGGAAACATCACCACAGCGACCAGGGCAAAGAGCGGGTGGACAACCAGCAAGCTGACCAGAGAGGCCACAGCCAGCATTACTACCGACATCGAGAAGGCCAGCGGCTTGAGCATCGACGTGGCCACCTCCACGTCGGCATCGGCGTGGGCCAGCAGCTGTCCAGCCGGACGGGAGCGGTGAAAGGACAACGGGACGTCCAGAAACTGGTCAGTGACGGCACGGCGCCATGTCCGCTGGGTACGGACGGTGGCCAGCATGTTGAACCACCGCCGGGTCATGATCGAGACACCCCGGATCACCCCCACGGCGGTAACGAAGGCCACGGCAACCAGTAGCGACTGGCGAGATACCCCGTCACCGTCCAGCCCGGGGACGATCACCTCGTCGGTCACCCGGCCCACGACCACCGTGAATCCCACCACGGCAAGGGCGAAGACGTTGGCTCCCATGATGCCAAGGGTGTGGGCCCCCGGATGGGCTCGAAACGACCGGCGGACCAGGCGCCAGCCGCGCCGTATCACGCTTTCCGGGACGGTCCCGCCCCGCCGGTCCGGCTTCTCGTTCAGTGGCCGGTGCTCAGAGTCGGTCAACCACGGCCGAGGCGAACTCCGAGCATGAAACCTCGGTGGCCCCGTCCATGAGTCGAGCGAAATCGTAGGTCACGACCTTGTCGGTGACCGCCGTCTCTACGGCCCGCACGATGTCGTCGGCGGCCTCCTGCCAGCCGATGTGCTCGAACATGAGAACGCCGGACAGCAATACAGACGACGGGTTGACCTTGTCCTGACCGGCGTACTTGGGCGCCGTGCCGTGGGTGGCTTCGAAGATGCCGTGTCCGGTGACGTAGTTGGCATTCCCTCCTGGGGCGATACCAATGCCCCCTACCTGAGCGGCCAGGGCATCGGACAGATAGTCGCCGTTGAGGTTCATGGTGGCGATCACGTCGAACTCCGATGGGCGGGTCAGTACCTGCTGGAGGGCAATATCAGCGATGGTGTCCTGGACGAGGATCCGGTCGCCGGGATCGCCGTCGCAGTCGTCCCACCCGACGGCCACATCTGAGAACTCCTCCCTTACCAGCTCGTAGCCCCACTTCTGGAAAGCGCCCTCGGTGAACTTCATGATGTTTCCCTTGTGGACCCAGTGGATCCGGGGACGGCCTCGATCTACCGCGTACTGCAGGGCGGCTCGTTGCAGACGCTGGGACCCGGTCTTGGAGATGGGCTTGATGCCGATTCCGGCGTCCTCGCGGATCTGCCAGCCAAAGGCGTCCTCTAGCAGCTCCCGCAAGCGGAGGGCCTCGGGCGTCATGGCCTCGACCTCGAGGCCGGCGTATATGTCTTCGGTGTTCTCCCGAAAGATCACCATGTCGACTAACTCGGGGTGCTTGACCGGCGACGGTACGCCCTGGAACCACCGCACCGGGCGGAGGCACACGTAGAGGTCCAGGATCTGGCGGAGAGCCACGTTGAGGCTGCGAAAGCCCCCGCCGATCGGGGTGGTGAGTGGTCCCTTGATGCCGATCAGATACTCGGTGAACGCCTCGACGGTCCCCCGGGGCAGCCATTCACCGGTTTCGTTGTAAGCCTTCTCCCCGGCCAGCACCTCCATCCACTCGACAGTGTGGCCGTGTCTGGCTGCCGCTGCGTCGAGTACCAGCCGAGCTGCTGGCCAGATGTCGACACCGGTACCGTCTCCCTCGATAAACGGGATGATCGGATCAGTGGGCACGACAAGGATGCCGTCGGCACCCATGGTGATCTTTCCTGTCATTCCTCCGACCCTACCGATTCAGGGTCTCCCAGCATCCAACGGACGGGGATCTGACCGGTAGGCATCGACGGGTACTGGACATGGTCGGCGAACCGCCGACCATCAGCCACCCTTGGCGTCAGTGCGCTCGGCAGCCTCGACCGTGTTGCGCAACAGCATGGCCACGGTGGTCGGCCCCACCCCACCCAGCCGGGGAGTGATCCAGGACGCCACCTCACCCACTGATTCGTCCACGTCAGCCAGCAACTTCCGGCCCTCCCAGGAGATGCCACCGCTGACCACCACGGCCCCCGGCTTCACCATGTCTGGCTGCACAAACGACGGCACGCCGAGGGCGGCCACCACGATGTCGGCCTCTCGAGTCAGGTCGGCTAGGTCGGGCACCGCCGAGTGCACCACGGTGACCGCCGCGTTGGCTCCTGGAGCCTTGGTCGTCAGGAGCAAGGACAACGGTCGGCCTAGGGTCGGGCCGCGTCCGATGACTACCACGTGCTTCCCACTGACATCGATGTCGTAGTGAACGAACAGGGCCTGGATACCGGCCGGCGTGCACGGCACAGGGCCTTCCTCCTGAAGGACCAATTTGCCGAGGTTGGTCGGGTGCAGCCCATCCGCGTCCTTAACTGGATCCATGGCCGAAAGCGCGGAGTTGAAGTCGAAGCCGTCGGCTACCGGATGCTGGATGATGTAGGCGTGGACGGCCGGATCCCCGTTGAAGGCAGCCACCGCCTCGTCTAAGGCCTCCGCGGGGTCATCGGGCTCCACCTGGATGTGGTAGGAGGCCATGCCAACCGACTCGCATGTCTCGTGCTTCTTACGGACGTAGCCGGCACTGGCCCCGTCATCACCAACGAGAATGGTGCCCAGGCCGGGTGTGGTGCCGGCAGCCCTTAGGACGTCGACCCGAGCCCGGACGTCGTCCAGGACGGCTTCGGCCACCGGTCCACCTGCAAGAAGTTGTGCGCTCATGGGCGGTGACGCTAGCCGCCTCCGATCCCGACCCCGACTGCTAATCAGTGGCGAAAATGCCGCTCGTCGGTGAAGACCATGGCCATGCCGTGGGCGTCAGCCGCCGCCACCACCTCGTCGTCACGCAACGAGCCCCCGGGCTGGACCACGGCGGTGACTCCCGCGTCGGCCGCGGCATCTAGGCCGTCCCGGAACGGGAAAAAGGCGTCACTGGCACACGCCCCTCCAATTGCCCGACCGGCCGCCTTCTCAGCAGCAATCCGTCCGGCGTCCCGGCGGTTCTGTTGGCCGGCCCCGATGCCTACCGCGCACCGGTCCTTCACGAGCACGATGGCGTTGGAACTCACTCGGGCAACCACCCGCCAGGCGAACTCCAGGTCGGCCCACTCAGCCCCGGTGGGTTCCCGCTCGGTCACCACCTCCCAGACGGACGGCTCGTTCACTAGGTCGTCGGATGTCTGGATCAGAAGCCCACCGTCGATGCCCCGGACGTCCAGCTCCGGCCAGCTGGGGGTCCCGGCCTCCAAAACCCGCAGATTCTTCCGCTCACCGAGGAGGACCAGAGCGTCGGGCTCGTAGCCGGGCGCCACCACGACCTCGGTGAATACCTCGGAAAGGGCCTCAGCCATGGTCAGCGTGACCGGACGGTTCACGGCCACTACCCCGCCAAAGGCCGACACCGGATCGCATCGGTGAGCCGAGAGGTAGGCATCGGCGATATCGGAGCCGACCGCTGCACCACACGGGTTGGCATGCTTGACAACTACCGCACACGGATCGTCACCTAGGCGGTGCACGAGCCGCCACGCCGCCTCGGTGTCCAACAGGTTCAGATATGACATGGCCTTCCCGCCGTGTACCACGGTGGTGTCCCACCATCCGGAGGAACCGGCAACTCGGTAACGGGCACCCGTCTGATGCGGGTTCTCGCCGTACCGGAGGTCCTGGACCCGGTCCAGGGTCAGGTGCAGGGATGGCTTGAGTAGGTCGTTGGCGTGGTCCGACAATGGGTCCTTATCGAACCAGGCCACGATGGCCGCGTCGTAGGCGGCCGTGTGAGCGAATGCCGATCGGGCCAGCCGTCGTCGGGTGGCGTCGGACAGGGAGCCGGCGACTCGGATCTCGTCGAGGACCGGACGGTAGTCAGCCGGGTCGACAACCACGCCCACGTGGGCGTGGTTCTTGGCCGCTGCCCGCACCATGGTCGGGCCACCAATGTCGATCAGCTCAACCCCGGGGTCCGACGTGAACGGGTAGAGGTTCCCAACCACCAGGTCGATGGGCACGATGCCTCGGGCTTCCAGGTCGGCCAGATGCCCGGGATCGGATCGGTCGGCCAGGATCCCGCCGTGGATCGCTGGGTGCAGCGTCTTAACCCTGCCCCCAAGAATCTCCGGGGACCCGGTGACTTCGCCGACCTCCACCACGGGTACGCCCTCGTCAGCCAGAACCAAGGCCGTACCCCCGCTGGAGACCAGCTCCCAGCCCGCTTCGACCAACCCGCGTGCCAGGTCCGCGATACCGGTCTTGTCGTGGACGGATAGCAGGGCCCTCTTCGGGACAGAGCTCACGCCGGGGCTCCCTCGGGGGCGGTGGCCTCCACCAGCGGTTCTCCGGCCAGGACCGACCGGATGGTGTCGACGTAGAGGCGTCGCTCCACCACCTTGATCCGCTCGTGGAGGGAGGTCTCGTCGTCATCGGGCAGCACGGGCACGGTCTCCTGAGCCAGGATCGGCCCGCTGTCCACCTCCAGGGTGGCCTGGTGCACCGTGCAGCCGCTCACCGTGGCACCGTCGGCCAGGGCGTCGGCTACGGCATGCCAGCCCGGGTAGGCGGGGAGCAGCGCCGGGTGGGTGTTCAAGATGCGACCTGCGTAACGGTCGTACATGGGCTGTCCCAAGATGGTCCCAAACCCAGCCATCGCCACCAAGGTGACGTCCCGCTCCTCCAGAAGGTCGGTCAGGAGCAACGTGTAGCCGTCACGGTCGAAGTCGTCGCCAAAGGTGTCCCGGCAGACCACCACGGCCTCCACATCGTGTCCAGTCGCCTTCTCCACGGCAGGGCAGGGACGGTCTGAGACAACCAAGGAGACCGGCAAGCCAGCCTCAACCATGGCATCCAGGATGGACCCGGCCCCCGATACCAGCACCGCCAACGACATGTCGGCGACCGTACCAGCGCGCCACCATGGCCCGACCGTGGATTCGCTGGTCCGGAGGTGGCCCGGTCGTCCGAGCGCGTAACCGGTTGGCTCCTAGAACCCGGCGACGATGTCGGCCATCAGTTCCCCGGCCTCGGTGGGGTTCAGGCCTACCCGGACCCCCGCCTCGCGGAGGGCGTCCATCTTGGCTGCTGCCGTGCCCTTACCGCCCGAAACGATGGCTCCGGCATGTCCCATCTTCTTGCCGGGTGGGGCCGTTACGCCGGCCACGTAGGCCGAGATGGGCTTGGTCATCCGGGTGGCGATGAACTCGGCGGCCTCTTCCTCGGCCGAACCTCCGATCTCACCAATCATCATCACAGCCTTTGTATCGGGATCGGCCTCGAAGGCTTCCAAACAGTCGATGAACGACGTGCCGGGCACGGGATCCCCCCCGATGCCAACGCACGTCGTGCACCCGATTCCCTTCTCCCTGAGCTCGTACAGCGCCTGGTAGGTCAGGGTTCCGGAGCGGCTCACGATGCCCACCGGGCCGCCCGCCAGGGCAATGTGTCCGGCCGTGATGCCGATGTTGCATTGGCCCGGCGAGATAATCCCCGGGCAATTGGGCCCCAGTAGGCGGACGTGGGGATGGTCGCGGCGTAGTCGGTTGTAGAAGTCGGCCTCGTCGTGGGCGGGAACACCCTCGGTGATGGCCACAATGAACTCAACGCCCCCCTCAGCTGCCTCGATCACGGCGCCATGGACCCCGGCGGCCGGGATGAAGACGCACGACGCGGTGGCGCCCGTCTCTGCCACCGCCTCGGCCACCGTGGCAAAGACGGGAATGCCGTCCACGTCGGTGCCGGCCTTCCTCGGGTTGGTCCCGGCCACCACCCGGGTTCCGTAGTCCCGGTTCAGGAGGCCGTAGTAGCGACCCTGGCTGCCGGTCAACCCCTGGTAAACGACCCGGGTTTCAGCGTCGACGAAGATACTCATCGCTCAGACCTCCCGACCCTCGGCCAGTTCCACGGCCCGACGAGCAGCGTCCAGCATGGTGGGTGCCATCTGGAGGGCGTCGGATAGGTGCGGTTCGAGGATGGTCCGGCCCTCGTCGGCGTTGGTGCCGTCCAGGCGGATCACGATCGGAGCGTCGATGGCGACCCGCTCCAGCGCCCCGACAATGCCGTTGGCCACCTCCTCGCCTCGGGTGATCCCTCCGAAAATGTTGATGAAGATGGACCGCACGGCCGGATCATTGTTAATGACCTCCAATGCCCCGGCCATCACCTCGGCGTTAGCGCCGCCTCCAATGTCTAGAAAGTTGGCCGGACTGCCTCCGACCTGGTTGACCACGTCGACCGTCGACATGGCCAAGCCAGCACCGTTGGCAATCACTCCCACCGAGCCGTCCAGTCCCACGTACTGGAGGCCCCGGGCGTGGGCCGCTGTCTCCCGCTCGTCACGGGTCTGGGTCTCGTCGTACGCCTCATAGTCCTCGTGGCGAAACACCGAGTTGGCGTCCAGTGTGACCTTGGCGTCCAAAACGTGGATCCGGCCCTCCGGCGTAAGGATCAGCGGGTTGACCTCCACTAGGTCGGCGTCGCCGTCCACGTACGCCATGTAGAGCTTTAGTAGGACGTCCACGGTGCCTTCCACGGCCGCCTCCGGCAGGTTTGCCGCCATGACCCAGTCGCGGGCCGTGGCCTCGTCCAACCCATCGACCGGGTCAACCCAGACTTTGGCGATGGCGTCCGGGTTATCAACAGCAACCGTCTCGATTTCAACGCCCCCTTCTGCTGACAGCATGCCCAGGTGCTTCTTGGCCGATCGGTCCAGAGTGAAAGAGGCGTAGTACTCGTCGGCGATGTCGGAGGCCTTCTCGATCCACACCCGGCCCACCACGTGGCCCCGGATGTCCAACCCGAGGATGTCACTGGCGTGGGTCCGGACGTCGTCGAGTGTGGCGGCGAACTTGATGCCCCCCGCCTTGCCCCTGCCGCCCGTGTGGACCTGGGCCTTGACCATTACCGGGGTGCCCAGGCGTTCGGCGGCGTCTACCGCCTCGTCGACGGTCAGCGCCACCTCTCCGGCCGACACCGGCATGCCGTACTGGGCGAAGAACTGCTTGCCCTGATACTCGAACAGGTCCACTCTGGCTTCCTCCCACAGGCACGTAGGTCGTTCCCGGGAGCCGACATTCACCGGCGGCCCGAACCGGGGCGATACTAGGCAGCACCGGGTCGGTGGTCCCCAACGGATCGGTGCCCGGACGGCGATTTCAGAGAGAAAGGCGTCACACCTAATGACCGTGGCCCATGGGATCCGGTTCGACGTTCGTCGGGCCCTGGCCGTCACCGCCGTGGCACTGGTTGGAGCCGTCGGGGCGCTGGTGGTAATCCTCTGGCTAGCCGGATCTACCAATGTCGTCGAAGTTCAGTTGGGTGATCCCGACTTCCGGGGGATCAATGCCGCTGACCTGGCCGCCGAGATTGCCGAGAACGGTCCAGTGCCCTTCCCTGATCTAGTTGGCCGGGATCTTCCCCTCTGGATCACCCACACCGGGCCCGACCCGACCACCGGATGGTCTGCCTTCTCGGCCCGGACCCCCGGCGGGGCCGACCACTGTCTGGTCCAATGGGACGCCGGCACCTCGACCTTCGTGGACTCGTGTGACCCGTTGTCGACTTGGCCTGCCGACGGGCGGGGCCTCGGGGCCTTGGCCTGGCAGGTAGTGGATGGTGAGCTGAGGGTGGCGGTCGGTGGTAAACGCCCCGACGACTGGGCAACGGACAGGAGCAACGGGTGACCGACCGTCTGTACCTTCGAGATGCCGACCTACGGTCGTTTGGCGCCACTGTGATTGCCGTGAGCGGCGACCGGGTGGAATTGGATCGCACAGCCTTCTACGCCACCAGTGGAGGTCAGCCGCACGACACGGGCCACCTGGTGTGGGCGACCGGGGCCGCCGCCGTCCTGGACGTCCGGACCATCGACGGGAGGGTCCTCCACACGTTGGCCGGACCGGTCCCCGAGGTTGATACCACAGTCACCGGCGAGGTCGACGACGAGCGACGGCGCCACATGATGCGCACCCACACCGCCATGCACGTGCTGTGCGGCGTGATGTGGAAGCACTGGAAGCGGGTGGTAACCGGCGGGAACATGGACGCCCTCTCAGGGCGCATGGACTTCGAAGTCGACCAGTTACCCGACGGCTTCGGAGCCGAGGTAGAGGCTCTATGCAACACTGAGATCGCCGCCGACCGCCCCATCGAGGTCTCGTTCCTCCCCCGCGGCGAGGCGGTACTGGACCGGGAGCTCATCCGCACCAAGGTCAACCTGGTACCCGAGTCGGTGGACGAGATCCGGGTAGTGGACATCGTCGGCCTGGACAAGCAGGCCGACGGCGGGACCCATGTTTCATCCACCGGCCAAGTTGGGCGTCTAGAAGTCGTAAAGACGGAGTCAAAGGGAAAAGGATTTAAGCGGATCCGGTTCGTCCTCCATGACTCCTAAATCGCCGACCGGACGGCCGAAAGCCGCTCAGGGCAGGATGACCGCTGTGAGATCCCGGGCCACGACCACGTCACCCGTGTAGCCACCGGACCGGACATCGTCCTCGAAAGCCTGTTCGTCGGCCTCCGACTCTGGAGGCGGGAGGAGGTGGGTGAGCACAAGCCGGGAAACGCCTAGGTCCTCAGCCTGGCGACCGATAGCGACCGTGTCGGCGTGGTAGTCAAGGATAAACCTCCGGTGCTCGGGCAGCCCCTGAACCTCGGAGAACCGCATGGCCTCGTAGACCAGCACGTCGGTTCCCGCTGCCAAGTCGGCGACCTCGTCACATACCAACGTGTCGCCGGAAACCACTACTACGCCATCCGGGGTCTCGACCCGGTAGCCGACCGCCGGATGCACCGGCTCATGGCGGACCCGGCCGGCCAGCACCCGGACGTCGGCGGTCCGCCAGACCTCCGTCGGTGCCGACGGCAGGTCAAAGGGCCTTATATCGACCTCGGGGCCCCGGTCCCGACCGGCGTGGGCCGCTCGCACCGCCAGGTCCTCGTCCCACCGGTCGAGCAGGCCGCCCACGAACCGGATGCAGGGCCCAGCGGGCGCCACCACTGGGATGGGCGGCAGGTCCCACTGCCGGTCCAGTACCCACCGGGTGAGGAGTAGGTCGTCCAGGCCCACTAGGTGGTCGGAGTGGTGGTGGGTGAGGAACACAGCGTCCAGCCCGCCGGGTGACGTACCGGCCCCGATTAGCCGCATGACGGTAGACCGGCCGGCGTCGAACTGGAGCCGTACCGTTTCCCCGGACCCTTCGTAGACGATCAGCACCCCGGGGCCCGCCCGGTCGGCGGTAGCGATCGGCGTCCCGGTGCCGGTGACAATAACGGTGGTGGTCATCCTCCTTCCCGTGCGGCTAGGCGGTCCACCTCGACCAGTGTGTCGCGAGAGGCAGCCGAGCCCAGCCGATGCTCCAGGTTCGGGTTGATCAGGGGGTTGGCCCCCCGACCGCCGCGGACCGTCACCACCCAAGTGCGAGTGTCTGAACAGTTGTAATGGAAGGTGCCCTTCACTGTCGTCCCAGTGTTCACTGGGCAAGCCTGCCAGATTGGCCCTCGCGTGTGCGATGCTCGACCCGTGACGGAGATGGGGAAACGGCTGGAGGGCAAGGCTGTCTTCATCACCGGAGCGGCGTCCGGGATCGGTCGGCAGAGCGCCGTGCGGTTCGCCGCCGAGGGGGCACAGGTCGCCGTGGTGGACGTGGACGCCGACGGGGCGGCCGCCGTGGCCGACGAGGTGATCGGGGCTGGTGGGAAGGCCATCGCCCTGAGGGCCGATGTGTCCTCAGAGGGCGAAGTGGCAGCGGCTGTCGCCGACGCCGAGGAGGCCTTCGGTCGCTTGGACGTGGTGTTCAACAACGCTGGAATCATGCACAGTGACGACGGGGACGCCCAGGCCACCGAGGAGACGGTCTGGGACCTGACCATGGACATCAACCTGAAGGGTGTCTGGTTCGGCTGTCGGCACGGGATCCCGGCATTGCGCCGGTCGGGTGGCGGCTCCATCATCAACACAGCCAGTTTCGTGGCCCTCGTGGGGGCAGCCACCCCGCAGTTGGCCTACACGGCCTCCAAGGGAGCGGTTCTGGCCATGACCCGCGAGTTAGCGGTCATCCATGCCCGCGAGAACATCCGGGTCAACGCCTTGTGCCCCGGGCCGCTGCGCACCGAGTTGCTGATGTCGTTTCTGGATACCGAGGAGAAGCAACAACGTCGACTGGTCCACGTTCCGATGGGACGATTCGGCGAGGCATCGGAGATTGCCGAGGCCGCCCTGTGGCTGGCTTCTGACGAGTCCTCGTACGTCACCGGCACTGACTTCTCGGTGGACGGCGGCCTGACTGCCGCCTACGTCACCCCCGAATAACCGACCAGCAGAAAGTCGGTCAGGCCCCGTTGCGTCCCTCGACCGGGAGGTCCAAGAAGAGGGCCTGGAGCAGCAACGACTCGTTGGGGTTACGGATCAGTTCGCCGGTGGCCTCGGTAATGCGGGCCGTTGCGTCCATGGCGTCCTCACCGCCTGATCCGGCGGCCCGGTCACGGTAGGACCGGCTGATCGTGGCCAGCCCGAACCGCAGTTCGTCGTCCCGGAGCCGACGCACCTCCCGCCGCTGGCGTTCGACCAGCGTCCTGCGACCTGAACCACGAGTCCCAAAGGCTTCCTCGCGTTCAGTCAACTCTTCCAGTTCCACGGCGTGGCGGGTCACTAGCGGCGCCTGAGCCTCGTCGATCAAGGCCCGCATCTCCTCGACCACCACGGCGACCGCCGCACCGGTTCCGTCCAGGCGAGATGGAACAGCGTGCCAGGCGTTTCGCCGCCCATGGAACGCCGGGTCCTGGGCAAGCAGCCGGGCCCGGGAGAGACTCCCGGCGGCCGCCTCGGCCAACTCGGTGGCCCGGTCGGAGGGCACCCCGTCGGCTTTCAACGCTTCGGACACCACTTCGTCGGTCAGCGGAGGCAGGTCGACCCGCACGCAACGCGAGGCCACGGTGATGTGGGAGTCGGGAACCTCCTCGGACAGCAGTAGGAAAACGGCTGTGGCCGGCGGCTCCTCAATGGTCTTGAGCAGGCTGGCCACCGCCTCCGGTTCGGCGGTGTCGAACCGGTCAACCACCACCACCTTGTGAGTCGCTTCCACCGGCGACCTCCAGCCCTCCACGGTGATCCCCTTGGCATCAGCCACCAGCAGAGACCGACCCTCGGGCTCTACCTCGAGGAGGTCCGGATGGTGTCCTATGGCGGACAGACGTCGGTGGCGAGAAGCCGACGGCGAATCTGGCCCGTCCGGCACACCGGAGGCGAACAGGGACCCGGCAAAGGCTCGGGCAGCTTCACCTCGCCCCGCACCGGGTGGCCCGACCAGCAGATAGGCGTGAACTGGGGAGCAGGCCGCCGTCCGGAGGAGGGTCACCGCGGCCTCCTGACCCACCACGGTGGCCCACAGCGTGTCCTCGTCAAAGGGCGTCAAGCCGCCGGCTGACGTTCCGGGGGTCACGACAACCGCTGATCGACGGCGATACCTACCCGGTCAGCCACCTCTTCGATGGGCCCAGTGCCATCCACCACCACCCACCGGTCAGGGTCGGCAGTGGCCATCTCTCGGTAGGCAGCCACCACGGCGGCCTGAAGGTCGTTTCCGGCCCGTTCGATCCGGTCTAGGTCTCCGGTCAGACGGTCGCCGACTAGCGGGACATCGACCTCGATAAGCACCACCAGGTCGGGTTCCAGGTCCCGGGTAGCAAAGCGGTTGACCTCCGCCACTGCTTCGGCCCCCAGGCCCCGGCCGTGACCCTGGTAGGCCACCGACGAGGCCACGTAGCGGTCGGAGACCACATCCTGTCCGGCGGCCAGGGCCGGGCCGACTACTTGGGCCACGTGCTGGGCCCGGGCAGCGGCCATTAAAAGGGCCTCGGCCCGGTCTACCGGGGCATCGCCCTCCGGGTCTAGGACTAGGTCACGAATCTGTTCGCCGAGTGGGGTGCCGCCGGGCTCCCGGGTGAACACCGCCCCTAGGCGCTCAGCAAGTAGGCGAGCTTGGGTGCTCTTGCCGGTGCCGTCGGCTCCCTCCACGACGATGAACCGCCCCGTCATGCCGGACCGTCCCCGCCGTTCGAGGGTCGACGGTCCAGTTGGCCGGCACGCAGCGAGACGACGGCCACCGCTCCGGAGACCAGGATGATTAGGGCGGCCAACCACAGGGTGAGGCGCACCCCGGGCACGTCCACCCCAATGCCTAGGACCTCCACGTGACGTTCCCACAGCACGCTGGATAGCCGGTCCAGTAGGTCCTCCATGAGAGGTCCGATCACCAGGGCCAGAAGCACGCAGGCTCGGACCAGCAGGTAGAAGGTGGCGAAGATCCGGCCTCGTAAGTGGTCCTCGACGTTCTCGTGGAGCAGGGTGAAGCCGAGTACGTAGACCGACCCGGCGCATACGCCGATGCAGCCCACCATGGTCGTCGAGAGGTGGACCTGGCTGATAGACGCCGCTAGAGCCAGGAAGGTCCCGGCTCCGACCAGCGACAGGGTGAAGGTCCTGGCCTTATCGAGTCGACGCTGCAGGGCCGACACCAGAGCCACCCCGGCAGCCACACCCAAACCTAGGGCGGTGATCAGTACGCCAAGGCCCGACTTCCCGGCCCCCAGCACCTCGTCGGCATAGATGGCTCCAAGGGGCACCAGCATCCCCCCGCCGATCAGCCCGGTGGCTAGGCCCATGATCACCGTGCGGACTACCGGGTTCACGAAGGCGAACCGCCATCCCTCCCGTAACTCGGCCACTGGGTGGGCCAAAGCGGCCCGACGTCCACCGGTTGAGCGGCGTTCGACCCGTGATCGGGACGGCAGGTTCAGGGTGAAGATCAGGTAGGCGGTCACCAGAAACGACAGGGCATTGGCATAGAAGGCCAGTCCCATGTCGTCGAGGTGCACGTTTTCGGCCCACGCCGAGTCGAACAGTGCCGTGGAGAGGCGACCGAACAAGGCCATCAGGCCGGCGCCCAGAGGAAAAGTGCCGTAGGCGGCGACCAGCGAGAGCGAGTTGGCGGTAGCCAGCGAGTCCTCGGGTACCACATGGGGGACCGAGGCCTCCTTGGCCGGCCCCCACAGCATGGTGAACGCCTCTAGGAGCAGCGAGGCCAGGAACAGGCCGATCAGGGTGTCTACGAACGGTAGGGCAACCATGACGAGGGCCCGACCCACGTCGCACGTCACCATGGTCCGCTTGCGGTCCCAACGGTCGACCAGCACCCCGGCGACCGGTCCGAAGAAGAATCCGGGAACGATCCGGGCGGCCAGTACCAGGCTCAGAGCGGCGCCTTCATTCCCCGAGCCCAACCGGATAGCCAGAATGGCGATGGCCAGCAAGCCCAGCCAGTCGCCGGTGGCCGATACCACCTGGGCGAGCCACAGCCGGAAGAAGGCTGGCGTTCCGAACAGGCGGGCTCGCAGCGCCCGACGGCCCCCAACGGGTAGGAACGGCGCCAGGTCGTCGCCGGACGCCGGATCGTTCCGGCGGCTGGCCGCGTCCCGTCCAGTCGATCCGCTCACCCCTCCACTTTAGAAGAGGGACGGCCGGTCCCCGGAGGCGTGCCGGTGGGGCCGGGCCGGTGGGCGTCCACTGGAGTCCGGTCAGCGTCGTTTCTTGGCTGGGCCCTTCATCCGTCGCTCGGCCAGCAGTTCGGCGGCCCGCTCGTCGGAAAGCTCCTCAACCGAGTCGCCCCGCTTCAGCGAAGCGTTGTACTCGCCGTCGGTGACGTAGGGGCCCCAGTTGCCGTCCTTCAGAACCATCGTCTTGCCGGATGCTGCGTCGACACCCAGCTCCCGTAACGGTGGTCGGGCCACCGTCCGACCCCGGCGCTTTGGCTGGGCCAGCACCTCCAGGCACTCTTCCAGGGTGATGGTCAGGAGTTGCTCCTCTTTGTCGAGGCTGCGGCTGTCCGCTCCCTTCTTGAGGTAGGGACCGAAGCGCCCGTTCTGCACGGTGATCTCCATACCGTCGGCGGGGTCCATGCCCACCACCCGGGGCAGACTCAGCAACTGCATGGCGTCCTCGAAGGTGACCCGCTCCAGGGTCATGGTTTGGAACAGTGATGCCGTCCGGGGCCGGGGCTGGTCGTCGACCTCGGCCTGGCGATCCACCTCATCGACCAGGGCGGTGATGTCAGGGAACTCGGCAACCACCTCAGCCAGGGCATCCAGGTTTGCTAGGCGGACCTCTGCCTTGTCGGCGTCCCGGACCTCGTCTAGGTATCCGGAGGTCTCCAGGATGCCCTGAAGCACCAGGTCTGGTGGCTGGTCGGGATCAAGGCCATCGACCAGCCCGAGGACATCACCGATGCCAGCCAGCGGTCGGCCGGTGATCCCGAGCTCAGCCGCCCGAGCAAGAGCCTCTGCCGGTGTCGACCCGGACCCCACATCGGCCTCCAGGCGGTCTAGCGCCTTCTTGCCGACTCCCCGCTTGGGGGCGGTAAGAACAAGGCGGGTCGCCTCCTCGGTGAGGCGACCGGCGGCTAGGCGGAGGTAGGCCATTGCCACCTTCACCTCCCGACGGCTTCCGGGCAGCGCCATCAGCCGAGCCTCCGGGGACCCAGGGCTCGGGCGCTCGGGAAGGCGTCCCAGTGAGACATAGGGGCCAAACCGGCCGGAGCGGGCCACCACTGGAAGGCCGGTCGCCGGGTCGGTCCCCAGTTCTCGGTCGCCGGGGGTGTTCAGGTACTCCAGCGCCCGGTCTACGGTCAACTCGTCGAGCGGTACGTCGTCCGGAATGGATGCCGTCTCCTCGCCGACCTGCACGTAGGGGCCGAACTTTCCGTACCGGGCCACCACCGGCTCGCCGTCCTCCGTGGCACCCAGCGGCACAGTCGAGACGCCCCGGGGGTCGATATCCCCCAGACGGGACGTCACCTTGGCGTGCAGGCCGATGTCGTCGTCCGAGCCGAAGTAGAAGGACTGCAGCCACGGAACCCGCTCGGCCTCTCCGTTGGCGATCTGGTCCAGATCCTCCTCCATGACTGCCGTGAAGTCGTAGTCGACTAGTCGAGGGAAGTGCCGCTCCAGGAGGGTGGTGACGGCGAAGGCACTCAGTGTGGGCACCAGGGCCGAGCCCTTCTTCCACACGTAGTTTCGCTGGATGGTCTCCATGATCGAGGCGTAGGTCGAGGGGCGTCCCACCCCGAACTCCTCCATTCCCTTGACCAGAGATGCCTCGGTGTAGCGGGCTGGCGGCTGGGTGGTGTGCCCCTCGGGAACCACCTCGTTCACGTCCACCGTCGTGCCGACTGCCACCTCCGGGAGGACCCGCTCGGCCTCCTCGTCATCAGCGTCGTCGGACTCCACCTCGTAGGCCCGACGGAAGCCCTGGTGGGAGATCACCGTCCCACTGGCCGCCAGGGTTGCCGTCCGACCCTCCTCGGACCCCTCCGGCCCCACGTCGACGGTGGCCCGGACCCTGACCGTCTCACCCACCGCGTCGGTCATCTGGGATGCCACGGTTCGACGCCAGATCATCTCGTAGACCCGAGCCTCTGACGACGGAACCTCTCCAGCCACCTCGTCTGGGTGACGGAACCGGTCCCCAGCCGGGCGGATGGCCTCGTGGGCCTCCTGGGCGTTGCGGACCTTGTTGGCGTAGGTCCGGGGAGCATCGGGCAGGTGGTCGGCGCCGAACCGCTCTCGGATCTCGGTCCGGGCGGCTCGCACTGCAGTGTCCGACAACGTGGTGCTATCGGTCCGCATGTATGTGATGTAACCCTTCTGGTACAACCCCTGGGCGGCGTGCATGGCTAGCGAAGAGGAGAGACGCAGCCGTCGACCCGCCTCCTGCTGGAAGGTCGACGTGGTGAACGGCGCGGCGGGACGCCGCCGGTACGGTTTGGCCTCCACCGAGTCCACGGTCGCCGTCCGCCCCTGCAGCCCGGCGGTCAGGGCGTCTGCCGATGCCTGGTCCAGGACTAACACGTCGTCCCGGTCGGGACGGCCATCGTCACCGAAGTCGCGCCCGGACGCCACCCGGCAGCCGTCGACCTCAACCAGACGGGTCGTGAACGCCTGACCGTCGGCGGTAGCCACGGTGGCCGTCAGGTCCCAGTACCCGGCCGCCAGGAAAGCCATTCGTTCTCGTTCGCGTTCGACCACCATTCGTGTGGCCACGCTCTGGACCCGGCCGGCCGACAGACCAGAGCCGATCATCCGCCACAGCACCGGTGATAGTTCATATCCGTAGAGACGGTCCAAGATCCGCCGGGTCTCCTGGGCGTCAACGAGACGTCGGTCCAGTTCGCGAGTGTTCGCCAACGCCTCGGTGATGGCCCCCTTGGTGATCTCGTGGAACACCATCCGGTGAACCGGCACCTTGGGGTTCAAAACCTCCAACAGGTGCCAGGCAATGGCCTCACCCTCGCGGTCCTCATCGGTGGCGAGGTAAAGATGGTCAGCGTCCTTCAGCAGGCGCTTGAGGTGTGCCATCTGCTGCTTCTTGTCGGCGTTGACGACGTACAGGGGCTTGAAATCGTTGTGGATATCGACGCCCGTCTTCGCCCACGACTCACCCTTGTAGGCGTCCGGAACGTCAGAGGCCCGTTGCGGCAGATCACGCACGTGGCCGATCGAGGACTCCACGACGAAGCCGTCGCCCAGGTAACCAGCGATCGTCTTGGCCTTCGCCGGTGACTCGACGATGACGAGGGAGGTGCTCACGCCGTCCACTGTTGGCCGGTGAGGCCGTGCGTTGTCAAGCACCCTCCACCAACGAGCCTTCGGAGGCCACTGCTAAAGAGACCCCCTCCGGCCAGATGAGACGGGTGCCGGACAGCACCGGGACCTCGACCACTGCGACCGCGATCGGGAGGATTCTGCCGGCTGGCTCGATGCCGGGAAACGGCATCATCGGGCGTTCCACGGCGCGTGCGGGGGACGGTTTCCCCCCAACCACGTGAGGCTTGGTGCGGGTCGCCTGGCTGTCATGGGTCCTGTCCGGTGGGCTTTCGACCGGAGGCACCGTAGTGGTCGTCCTCGGGTATCCCACGGGACATGGTTGCGACAACGGCCGCCGCGATGGGCAGGAATCTGGCTCAGCGGCCCCGTGATCCGAGGGTGAGGCGCACCACGGTGCCGCCCGGCCCGCTCTCCACGACCGCTTCGTCGGCTAGGCGCCGCATGAGCGACACGCCTAGCCCCGACTCGTGATCCAACCGCTCCGCCGTCTCTACGGGTGGCAGATCCGGAACAGATCCGACGTCAAAGCCGGGCCCGTGGTCGGCTACCTCCACCACGATCCGGTCCCCTGACGGCTCGCACCGGACGAGGATTGGATCGGCGACTCCGACCGATGCCTGGGCCTTGATGGCGTTGGACACCGCTTCGGACACGACGAGCCGTAGGTCTGCCACCCGGCCCGGATCCATGGACGGCTCGAGCCCCGCCGTGGCGCCAACGATGGCTCGTACCAGCTGCAGGTACTCGGCCCGAGCAGGCACCACCAACTCCACGACACCCCTGCGGGCCCTGCGGAGCGTCACGCCGTCTCCCGTGCGGAGGCCACCTCATCCACCGACCCGTGGAGGGTGAACACCCGGTCCAGGTCACACATTTCGAAGACCCGCCGGAGACGCGGCTCCGGGCAGACCACCGACAGTTCACCGTCGTGGGTCCGGAGCCTCCGCAGGGCCCCCACCACGACCCCCAACCCGGTGGAATCAATGAAGTCGACCGCCGTCAGGTCCAGCACCACGTGGCGCTCCCCGGACGCCGCCTCGGCGACCACAGCCTGGCGGAGTCGGGGCGCCCCGGCCAGGTCCAACTCGCCGACCAGAACGAGAACGACGCGGTCGTCGCGGGGGGAACGATGGACGTCGAGCCGCATTGGTCTCCCGCACCCCTCTTCGGCCGCCGAACACACCCAACGCTAGACGACACCCAGCCTGTCGGGCCGTCGTTGTCCGGCCCGGCGGTAGTCCAAGGAGCGGATGGCCACCGTGGCCGCCAGGACCATGTCGGAAAGAATCACCGCGACCGGCTGCACCACACCGCCCCGTCGCCAAGGCGACCTAGGCTCGAGGGCGTGGAGGCGGCCTTCTTCGACCTCGACAAGACGGTCATCGCACGGGCTTCCATGGCCGCCTACGGTCCCGCGCTGCACCGGGCGGGTTACCTGAGCGCTCCGATGGCCCTCCGGGCGGCCTGGGGACAGCTCCTCTTCCGGTTCTTCGGAGCCGACGAGTCGGCTATGGATCGGGCCCGGAGGACCGCCCTCCGCCTGGCTGCCGGCTGGGAGCAGGAGGGGCTCCGGCGTCTGGCCCACGACCACCTGGCCCAGGTGATCGAACCCATCGTCTACGACGAGGCCCTTGATCTGTTCGCCCACCACCGGGCCGAGGGACGGCTGTTGATCCTGGTGTCGGCCTCGCCCATCGAGATCGTGGCTCCGCTGGCCGACCACCTCGGAGTGGACGAGTTCGTAGCCACCACTCCCATGGTTGACGCCGAAGGCCGCTACACGGGGGAGGTCGAGTTCTACGCCCAGGGCCCGGGAAAGGCCGACGCCATGGAACGCCTGGCCCATGACCGAGAGATCGATCTGGCGGGTTCGTGGGCCTACTCGGACTCGGCCACCGACCTCCCGATGCTCGAGGCGGTTGGACACCCGGTAGCCGTCAACCCCGATCGTGAACTTCGCCGGGAGGCCGAGAAGCGGGGCTGGCCGATCCGCGAGTTTGAAAACCCGGTACCGCTGGGCGACCGGATCCCGATTGACCGGAACTGGATCGCGGTCAGCGCTCTCACCGCGGTGGTGCTGCTGGGCGCAATAGCTGGTGTCCGAAGACTCCGTCAGCCGTCTCGTCGAAGTCGACCGACAGCACCGAACGGCCGAAGTTAGATCGAGCGGACCTTCCGTACAGCCACAGCCACCAGAGCGGCCAGGGCTCCCAGCATTAGGAACTTCTTCATACCCCGCATGCTACGACGACCTGACCCGCGATCGCACGGCCGGTCGTCCCCACGTGGCGATTGGGACCAATGACCCGTACCGTCACCGGTGGAGGTGTCTGAGTACCTGGTGGGCTCCCCCGCCTTCAAAGCGGGTGGGACGGGCGATCCCCGTCCGGCGGGTTCGATTCCCGTCCACCTCCGCCAGTCTCATTATCCGGATCGGTCGCCAGCGGGGCGTCCGGAACCCGACCGACGGGTCAAACAGCCAACAGGTCGCGGGCGCCGGTGTCGCTGCTTGGGTGTCGCAGTTTGGACATGGCTCGGGCCTCGATCTGACGAATTCGCTCCCGAGTCAAGTTGAAATGCTCCCCGACCTCTTCGAGGGTCCGGGGCTCGCCACGGTCCAGGCCAAAACGCAACTTCAAGATCTCGCGTTCTCTGGAGTCCAGTGGAGCTAGCAGGCGACTGATCTCCTCGGGAAGCAGGGATGTGGCCGCCTCCTCGAACGGTGACTCGGCCGCCCGGTCCTCGACCACGTCACCCAACTCGGCGTCACCGTCCTCGCGGAGCGGCTCACTGAGCGACAGGGGTTCTGCGGCGAAGCGCAGCGCCTCGGTCACCTTGTCCTCGGGCATTTCCACCTCGAGGGCCAACTCGGCCAGCGTGGCCTGACGGCCCAACTTGAGCTCCAACCGCGACCGGGCCTTCTGGAGACGGGCCAAGGTGTCACCGGCATGCACGGGCAGGCGGATCGTCCGACCAGTGTTGGCGATTCCCCGGGTGATGGCCTGACGGATCCACCAGGTGGCATACGTGGAGAACTTAAAGCCCTTTCGCCAGTCGAACTTCTCGACGGCGTGCATCAGGCCCAGGTTGCCCTCCTGGATGAGATCCAGTAGCGGCAGCCCAGAGGCTTGGTATTTCTTGGCGATAGAAACGACCAGCCGCAGGTTCGACTGGACGAAGGTGCGCTCAGCGTCCTCGCCACGCTTCAGGTTGCGCTTGAGTTCACGGCGGCGGGCCGGTGCGAGGTCATCTCCCCCGTCGGCCAGCCCAGCCCGGGCCTCGACCCCGGCCTCGATCTGTTGGGCGAGGCGGACCTCGCCCTCTTTAGTCAGCAGCGGATACTGACCGATATCGGTGAGGTACAGGCGGACGAGGTCTTCCTCGTCTCGTTCGATCCGCTCCTTGGCCACCCTCGAACCTCCTCCAGCCGGGGGAGCCCCACCACCGGTGGTACTCCCCGAGTCCTTCGCCCTGTCCGATCAGCCACCGGCCGGACCGGAACTACCCGGTCGTATCGGCCCGCTCCCCCGATCGTCGGCCACCCTATCTACGGCCCTCCAGACCACAACGTGAAAACGTGACCATTGTCACGAATCATGGCGAAACATCCCGTAGCTGTCACCTATTCCGTCGGTCGTTTCTCATCCACATCGAACCCTCAGCCTCGGTAGTGGTTGACGATGGGCATTCGGCGGTCCCTCCCGAATCCCTTCACGGTGACCTTCGGACCTAGCGGGGTCTGCCGGCGCTTGTACTCGGCGGCGTCGACCAGTTCGACGATCTGGTCGACGAGGTCGGGGTCGTGACCGTCGGCCACCAACTCGGACCGGGTCCGGTTCCCCTCGATGTAGGCCTCCAGAACGGGGTCCAGCACGTCATAGGGGGGCAGGCTCTGGTCGTCGCGTTGGTCGGGCCGCAGTTCGGCTGAAGGTGGCTTGTCCAGAATGGCCTCTGGAACCACTGGCCGGCCATCTGCCGCTGGGTCCTGGGCATTGCGCCAATGGCAGAGCTCGTAGACGCGGGTCTTGGTGACGTCCTTGATCACCGCGAAGGCTCCCGCTGTGTCGCCGTACAAAGTGGTGTAGCCGACGGCCGACTCGCTTTTGTTGCCGGTGGAGAGAACCAGCCAGCCATTGGCGTTGGCCCGGGCCATCAACAGCACGCCTCGGATCCGGGACTGCAGGTTCTCGTCGGTCAGGCCGACCGGCTCACCCTCCGGTGTGATGGCCAACACCTCACCAAACGCCCGGTGGGCCTCTTCGATGGACAATGTGAGGTCATCGAGCCCCTGACGAGACACCAGGTCCTCGGCGTCGGACACCGAGTGTTCGCTGGAGTGGCGGGACGGCATCAGTACGGCATGCACCCGATCCGAACCCAGAGCGTCGGCGGCGACAGTGGCTACCAGCGCCGAGTCCACCCCGCCGGACAAACCGAGGCAGACGTCGCTGAAGCCGCTCTTGTGGACGTAGTCACGGGTAGCCAGCACCAGGGCTTCGTAGAGCTCGCCCACCTCGTCGAGGGGGGCCAACGGAGGAACCACCAGGAGGTCAGATCGGTCGACTGGATCCGACACGTCGACCACCGGAAGTCCGTCAGACGGAGCGGGCACCTCGTCGACGTCGACGTCGAGGCGGACGACCGCCTCTTCGAACCGGGGCCCGCGCCCGATGATGCGACCTGCCGGGTCGGCCACCATCGACCCGCCGTCGAACACAAGTTGGTCCTGGCCCCCCACCAGGTTCACGTAGGCCACCGGCCGTCCCGACCAGGTCGCGGTGGCCGTCACCACCGACTCCCGGGCCGCTTGCTTGCCCCGGTGGTAGGGCGATCCGTTGATGGTGGCCACCATCTCGGCCCCACCGGCCACCAGTCGCTCGACTGGGCCACCGGGCACCCATAGGTCCTCGCAGATAGCGAGACCGACCCGCACTCCGGCCACCCGGAACAGTTGGAGGGGTCCGGTTCCGGCCCGGAAGTCCCGGGCCTCGTCGAACACGTCGTAGGTGGGTAAGCACTCCTTGTGGACCGTCCCGAGGACCTGTCCGTTCCGGCATACGGCTAGGGCGTTGTAGACAGTTCCGTCGGGTCCCGGGTCGGCGAAGCCGACGGCCAGGGTGCACCGGTCGCTGAGGGCCGCTACCTCGTCAAGGGCAGCCCGGCTGTCGGCCACGAAGCCCGGCTTGTGGACCAGGTCCTCCAACGGGTAGCCGGTGACTGCCATCTCGGGGAAGAGGGCTAGGTCGCAGTCGACAACCTGTTCCAACCGTTGACGAATCCGGTCCACGTTGCCAGGAAGGTCCCCGACCACCGTGTCGATCTGCATCAGCGCTAGCCGGATCCGGTTCATGGGTGCAGCGTACCGACGGGCTCCCTCGGCTATCCGGGCCGGGAGTCTCCGGACTGTCGTGTCAGGAGCCGATCAGGAAGGGCCGCCGAAAACGACGGAACCCCCGGCCGAAGCCGGGGGTTCCTCAACGGGGTCCGGGGGTCAGCTGGCCAAGGCCTCGCAGCAGGTGTTGGTGATCAGCCGGGTGACCACATACGGGTCCATGTTGGCGTTTGGGCGGCGATCCTCGATGTAGCCCTTCTGGTCCAGGTGGACCTGCCACGGGATGCGAACTGAGGCACCCCGGTCAGACACGCCGTAGTTGAACTGGTCGTAGCGTTGGGTCTCGTGGGCGCCGGTCAGACGCTCCTCAGTCCCGAGCCCGTAGCCAGCGATGTGCTCGGCGGGCTTGCCCTCAGCGCCCAGTGCCTCGCACGCCGTGATGACAGCGTCGTAGCCCTCGCGCATGGCGTTGGTCGAGAAGTTGGTGTGAGCACCGGCGCCGTTCCAGTCGCCCTTGATGGGCTTGGCGGCCACTGAGGCGTCGACCCCGAAGTTCTCGGCCACCCGGTAAAGCAGGTAGCGGGCCATCCAGACCTGGTCGGCGGCGGCCACCGTGTTGACCGGGCCGATCTGGAACTCCCACTGGCCGAGCATCACCTCGGCGTTGGTCCCCGAGATAGCCAGGCCGGCGTCCATGCAGGCCTTGGTGTGAGCTTCGACGATGTCGCGACCGGCGATCTCGATTGCCCCAACTCCGCAGTAGTACGGGCCCTGCGGGGCCGGGTAGCCCTCAACTGGCCAGCCCAGCGGGCGACCCTCCAGGAAGAAGGTGTACTCCTGCTCGATGCCGAAGATGGGCTCCTGGTCGGCGTACTTCTCGTAAACCTCCACGCAGGCCGCTCGCGAGTTGCTCGGGTGGGGAGTCATGTCCCCGTCGGGCAGGCACACGTCGCACAGGACCAGGACGTCGTCGCCGCCGCGGATCGGGTCCGGGCAGGAGAACACGGGGCGTAGCACGCAGTCGGAGTTGTCGCCCGGCGCCTGGTTGGTGCTGGACCCGTCGAATCCCCAGATCGGGAGGTTCTCGGAATCGTCGATGATCTTGGTCTTGGAGCGGACATACGGCAAGGGCTCCGTGCCGTCGATCCAGATGTACTCAGCCCTGATGGCCATCGTGGTTTCTCCCGGTCGGCCGACCGGGGTCGGCGTGGTTGGTTCAGCAGTTCCCGACGCGTCCGCCGGACACCAACAAACTTACGACCCCGACAGTTTCGTGACTGTCTTCTGACTGTGAACACCATGTGAACGAACTGTCCCCGTGCTGGTGATCAGCGCCCGGTGCCCGCATGCTGGGTCCATGGGAAGCACCTCCGAGGACCGGCGACGGGACCAACAGGACTATGTGCTGCGCACCGTGGAGGAGCGCGGTGTGCGCCTTATCCGCTTGTGGTTCACCGACGTCCAGGGTCGCCACAAGTCGGTGGCCATTTCCCCCGCCGAGTTGGAGGTGGTGCTCGACGAGGGGCTCCAGTTCGACGGCTCGGCTATCGACGGGTTCAGTCGGATCCAGGAGAGTGACGTGCTTGCCCGCCCTGATGCCGCCACGTTCGAGCTGCTCCCGTGGGCTGACCCCGAGGAGCCGTCGGGCACCATCTTCTGCGACATCACGAACCTGGACGGCAGCCCGTTCGAGGGCGACCCCCGCCAGGTGCTGCGCCGAAACGTGGAGCGGGCCCGGGCCGTTGGGTTCGACATGTTTTGCGCCCCGGAGGTGGAGTTCTTCTACTTCGCCGATGCCGACACCTCCACAGCGCCCGTGCCGCTAGACCGTGCGTCGTACTTCGACCTTACGACGACCGACGTGGCCTCCGACCTGCGGAAGCAGACCCTCCACATGCTCGAGGCGCTTTCTATTCCCGTCGAGTACTCGTTCCACGAGGACAGCCCCAGCCAGCACGAAATCGACCTCCAGTACACCGACGCGCTGTCCATGGCCGACTCGGTCATGACCCTTCGCCTGGCCGTGAAGAAGATCGCCATGGACCGCGGCGTGTACGCCACCTTCATGCCCAAGCCACTGAACGGCGTCCAGGGGTCCGGGATGCACACCCACCTGTCGTTGTTCCGGAACGGACAGAACGCCTTCCATGACCCCGGCGACCCGGACGGCCTGTCCGAGGTGGCCCGGGCGTTCATCGCTGGTCTGCTGCACCATGCCCGTGAGATCACCGCCGTAACCAACCAGTTGGTCAACTCCTACAAGCGAATTAATGAGGGCTACGAGGCCCCCCGGTACGTGTCGTGGGCCCGAAATAACCGCTCGGCCTTGGTGCGAGTACCCATCCCCAAGCCGGGCAAGGTGGAATCCACCAGGATCGAGTACCGGGCCCTGGACCCGTCGTGTAACCCGTACCTGGCCTTCTCGGTGATGCTGGCCGCCGGCCTGCGTGGCGTGGAGGAGGGCCTGGAGCTCCCGCCGGAGGCCCGAGTAAACCTCTACGACCTAAGTCGCAGAGAGCAGCAGGACCTCGGCGTGGATGGCTTGCCGGCCAACCTCAGCGAAGCGCTCGACGAGATGGAGGCCTCGACTCTGGTGCGCGACGCCCTCGGTGACCACATCTTCGAGTGGTTCCTGCGCAACAAGCGAGCCGAGTGGAGCGAGTACCAGCGCCAGGTCACGCCGTTCGAGCTGGAGACCTACCTCCCCAACTGGTAGGGGCCTCCCGAGCCGGCCGGGGTCCACGACGCGTGTCGATCGCGATGGCCAGACAGAACAAATCTCGATCCCCCCGGGCAGAATGAGAGCTAGGAGGCCCCACCCTGCCATGGACACGCTGCTCGTCTTTCCCGACCCACCACCCCCGGAACTGGCCCAGTGCCTGGACCTGGGCGGCTGGGTGTGGAAGTCGGTGTCGAGCGCTGAAGCCGCCATGTCCGAGGAACCCGTCGGGGGGTGGGCCGGTGCCATCGTGGTAGCCGATGCTGATCCCGAGAGGGCCTTTGCTCTCTGCCGGCGCCTCCGCAAGGTGGAAATGCCGCTCTCCCCGCTGTTCCTGCTGGTCGGCGGTGGCCAGTTGGTAGACCTGGAACTGCGCGAGGACCTGTTCGACGACTTCTGCCTGACGCCGTTTCGGCCCACCGAGTTCCAGGCCCGTCTCGAACACCTCTGCTTCCGGACGGGACGGGAAGTCCGACCCGAGCTGGTCGAATACGGACCCCTGGCTCTGAACCTGGAGACCTATCAGGCGGCCATCGACGGGGCGCCCCTCGACCTCACCTACATGGAGTACGAGTTACTGAAGTTCCTGGCGTCGCACCCGGGCAAGGTGTTCACCCGGGAGACCCTGCTGAGCCGGGTGTGGGGCTACGACTACTACGGCGGCGCCCGTACGGTGGACGTCCACGTGCGGCGTCTCCGGGCCAAGTTGGGTGAGGAACACGCCGGGCTGATCCACACCGTCCGGTCGGTGGGCTACCGGTTCGGCCAGTCCCGCTGGAATGCCTAGACCAGACGGCGCGACCGACCCGGGGCAGTCAGCCTGTGTAGGGGTTGGTCTCGCTGACCTCGAGGAGTTCGGATCCCGCATGCGCGGCGTCCACGTCCCGCTTGAGAAGGCCGCCCAGCAGGGAGGCAGCTACCGCCCCGCTGACCAGGATGCCTACCGGCATCACCACGACAAGCAGGATGACCATGAGGACCGCGCCGAGCATGCGCGCAGTCTGCCATCTCGGGCCTAGCCGGCGCACTCCCGTGCCGGCCACTGAGTCAGCCGACGTGGACGACGGCTTCCACCTCGAAGACGGCGCCAAGGGGAAGCGCTGCTACGGCCACGCACGACCGGGCCGGGCGGCTGTCGCCGAAGGCCTCGCAATAGATCTCGTTCATCGCCGCGAAGTTGCCCATGTCGGTCAGGAACACCGTGGTCTTGACCACCTGGTCCAGAGTGGCTCCGTTGGCCTCCACCTGGGTCCTCAGGTTGGCCAACGCCTGGGTGGCCTGGGCTTGGAGACCGCCCTCAGCGAGGCTGCCGGTGACGGGACCGTCGACGGTGCTGCCATCGACGATGCCGATCTGGCCGCTGACGAACAGCAGGTCGCCGGCGCGGACGACCGGAGTGTAGGGACCGACGGTCTTGCTCATTGATGGTCTCCGTTTCTGGGGAAGGGCGGCGAGCCTGCCACATCCCGACTGAGCGGGCTATCCGGTGGGTAGTTCAGGGGGGCACCCGCGATGGCGCCATGTGGCGGCAGCCACCGCGGCGAACACGGCGTCCGATCCGTTCACCGGTGGACCGTCGTCAGCCAACACCTCGACGGTAATCATCGGAGTCTCGGTGGCCCGGACGATGCCGAAGGATCGCACAGTCAGGTCGTGGACTACGCCGTCGTCGTCAACCGACAGGCCCTCTGAGGTAATCCAACTCCACGCCATGTGGGCCGCACCGATGCAGTACGACCGCAGCACTACCTCGTCCAGCGGTTCACCGCAACGGACAGTCACTCGGATGGCATCGTGGTCGACGACGGCCGTCGCTTCGGCACCGTCGGGGGACACCACGGGCTGGCCAGGCGCCATAGCCCCGGCACCGGTGAGCAACACCACGGCCTCGGCCCACCCGGCGGCTCGGAGAGTGGCCGACGTGGGCGGGCCGAGCACGTCAACCTCTTCGACCTCCAGGTGTGGGGCAACGACGGCGACCGCCTCGGCGATTCCGGGGGTGCGGACCACCCGGAGTCGGCCCGTTCCATCGGCCTGAGCACCGCCGGCCACTGGTGGACGCTTGGCGCCAGTCCGCACGGAATCCTCCCGAGACACCAGGACCACCACCGGACACCCGTGCTCATCAGCCAAGGAGCGGGCCGCCGCGGGCGCCTCCGAATCGAGCTTGGCTCCGAAGGCGCCGCCGTTGGCCAACGGGCTGGCGGGTTCGCCTCCGGGTAGGCACCACGAGGCGTCGGTCTCCAGGTAGGCCGGCTCGACCCAGGAGGTGCGGATCTCTGCGTCCCAGTTGCCCTCCGGGACGTCCAGTGGCTGGCTCGCCGCGGCCGGGGTACGCCGGCCCGGGACCTTTCCGGCCACCTGCCGGGCCGCGGCCGGAGTGTCGCCCATCGCCCATCCACCACGACCGTCCGGCACCGCCACCAGTGACCCCTCGGGAACCGTGTCAGCAGCAAAGCCGCCCCGACCTAGAACCACCTCGGGACCCACGGCCTGGGAGGTCCGACCCTCAAGGGTGGCCCGACGGGTAGCCGGACCACGGTCGGGACCGACCGGAGGCGCCGAACCGTAGGACTCCCACGCTTCGAGGACCGTCTGCCAGCCGGTGCACCGGCAGAGGTGGGCGTGCAGAGCCCGGGCCGCCCGGGCCCGGTCGGGGATCGCGGTGTCGTCCGCCCCGGCCCGCAGCCCGGCGAAGCGGACCACGATGCCCGGGGTGCAGAACCCGCACTGGCTCCCTCCAGTGGCACAGAACGCCTCGGCCCACGCCGTGCGGACCTCGGGATCCAGACCGTCGAGGGTGGTGACCGTCCGTCCGTTGACCCGGCGGGCCGGGGTTACGCACGAGACTCGGGCCTGGCCGTCGACCAGCACCGTGCAGCAGCCGCATTGGCCTTGAGGGCTACACCCGTCCTTGACCGACCGGATGCCGATCCGGTCCCGGAGGACGTCGAGCAGCGTTCCACCGTCGTCGGGAACCTCGACGCCGACACCGTCGACGGTGAAGTGCACCACGTCGGGCGTCTCGGGAGTCTCCATCCCCGCAGTGTGCCCCGTGGGCCGTCACTGAACTGACCCCAGTGCGCCTTCCGACCGAGTCGGGCCGGTCGCTAGCCTCCGCTACCGTGCCTCCCGCTCTTCACCCCGGTTCACCGGTCAGCCGACGGCGGGTCCTGGCTGGGATCGGTGCTGGCCTCGCCCTGGCGGCCTGTGGTGGCCCGGGTGGTACGTCGGCTCCTGCTCCTACGACCAGCGTCGGGGGTTTCTCGCTGGGGGCCCGGTTCGCCGACGGCTATGCGGCTCCCAGCGTGCTGGCCGCCGGCTTACCGCAGCGGGCGCCCTACGTGCTCTTGGATGCCGATGGCTGGCCTGTCCCCGACGGTGGGCCGGACGTCCTGGAGTTGGTTGTCCGGCGCGCCGGACTGGACGGTGCCGTGGTGGCCACCGCCCGCGTGGCCAAGCATGGGCATGTGGACGACCACGGACACCACCACGCCACCGCCTACTACCCCCTGGTCTTCACCCCACCGGAGCCCGGCAACTATCGCGTCGACGGCGTCGGCCTGAAGGCCGGGCACGACCTCCGGGTGGTCGACCCGGCCACTCTGGACCTCATCCAGGTCGGTGACCCCCTACCGGCGGTCGAAACCCCGACCGAGGCCGACCCCCGGGGTGTGGAGCCGATCTGCACTCAGCCCGCAGGTACGTGCCCCTTCCACCAGGTGACCGTCACCGAGGCGCTCGGACGGTCCGGCCCGACGGCGCTTCTCGTCTCGACGCCCCGCTTCTGCCAGCAGGACGTCTGCGGTCCCACCATCGACCTGCTAGCCGCTGCACTGAAGGGGCGCCCCGAGAGCTGGGACGCCATCCACGCCGAGGTCTACGTGGCGCCCGACGATGCCGACTTCTCAACCACCCCGGTGGTGGCGGCCCTCGGGTTGACCTTCGAGCCGACCCTCGTGGTGGCCGACGCCGACGGCACCATCACGGCAGCGGTTCACTTCACCATGGACGCCGGCGAGGTGGCCGCCGCCCTGGACACCGCCGGCTGATCACACCCGGTGGTCCAAAACCACGAAGGCCGGCGCCTCGGCGCCGGCTCCGCGTCCGCCCTTTGGGGCGACGGTCAACTCAGCTGAACGACTGGCCGCAGCCGCAGGTCCGCTGGGCGTTCGGGTTATCGATCGAGAACCCGGCCTCGTTCAACCCGTCCTTGTAGTCCAGGGTGGCACCCTCCAGTAGTTGGGCGCTGGACGGGTCGACTACGACCCGGACGTCGCCGAACGCCTGTTCAAGGTCGTCGTCGGACCGGTCGGTGTCGAAGTACATCTCGTAGCTGAACCCGGAGCAGCCACCGGGGCGGACAGCGACCCTCAGGGCCAGGCCCTCTTCGGATTCGCTAGAGATCAACTCGCCCACCTTGGTGGTCGCGTCGTCGGTCAACGTGATCATGGGGTCTCCAAGTCAAACTGGTGACTGTCGTTCCTAACAGTGTACTGGCCATCGCCCTACGGTCCCAGCCCTGAACGCCGTACGATGGGGGCATGACCGAACCGGCGCCACCGGTTGAGGAGGACGTATTCGGGGTTCTCCGCGGGGTGATCGACCCCGAGTTGGGGAGCAACATCGTCGAGTTGGGCATGGCTCGGACCGTGCGCGTCGACCCCGATGGCCTAGTGGACGTGACCATCGCCCTCACTACCTCGGGATGCCCGCTCCGAGCTCAGATCCAACGCGACGTCCGCGAACGGGTCGGCGGGCTGCCCGGGGTGACCAAGGTTCACCTCACGTGGGACGAACTCACCTCGGAGGAAAAGGCCACGGCCATGTCCCGGGCCCGATTCAACGTCAGCCAGAACGCCCCGGAGACCGAAATCCCTACCTCCACCAGGGTGGTCATGGTGGCCTCTGGGAAGGGCGGCGTCGGAAAGTCGTCAGTGACTGTGAACCTGGCCGCCGGGCTGGCCACCCGCGGCTTCACCGTGGGGGTGATGGATGCCGATATCTGGGGCTTCTCAGTCCCGCGGATGCTGGGCATCGAGGGACGCCTCGGGGGATCTCCCGAGGTAGGCAAGATCGACCCCATCCAGATCCCGATGGGAGACGGGTTGCTCAAGGTGGTTTCCATGGGCTTCCTGGTCGAGAACGAAGAGTCGGCGCTCATGTGGCGGGGCCTGATCCTGAACCGGGCCGTCCAACATTTCTGCGAGGACGTGGCTTGGGGGCCCATGGACTATCTGCTGATCGACATGCCGCCCGGTACCGGCGACGTCCAGATGGGGTTGGCCAAGATGCTGCCCCAAGCCGAGATGTTGGTCGTCACCACGCCGGCGCTGGCCGCCCAGAAGGTGGCCGTCAGGGTGGCCAACATGGGCCGGGCCAACTACCTGCGGATCGTCGGCGTGGTCGAGAACATGAGCGCCTACGTGTCCGACGACGGCCGGCACCACGAGCTGTTCGGTGCCGGTGGCGGCGATGCCCTGGCCGCCGACATCGGGGCGCCCCTGCTGGGCAGCATTCCGCTGGACGGCGCGGTGTCCGACGGGGGCGACACTGGTCAACCGATCGCCTTGGGCGACGGCCCAGCGGCCGAGGCCTACCGGGCGATGGTCGAGGTGCTGGTCACCGAGGCAGTACCGCCGATTGACATGGCGGGTTGCACGGCCCGCCTGTTGGCCGCCGCCGAAGACGCTCTCGACGCGGCCGACTCCCTCTAGTCGCCGTTCGGCGGGAGGCGCCGGTGGCCGTCAGCCCCGTCCTCCCACGAGTCGACATCCAGGATCGGCCCGCCCGCCGGGCCTGTGGTGAACCCCTCTTCTCCGGAACGCATACCAAACGTCCACCGTGTGCGACCGGCGTCCACCGAGCGGGACAGGCGCCGGGTGGCGACCATGCGGAGGATGGCCCGGACCGGTGGCAGGAGGAGGGCCAGTCCCACGGCGTCGGTCACGAAGCCGGGGGTGAGCATCAGGGCTCCGGCCAACAGCACCAGCAGGCCATCGACCAGTTCCCGGCCCGGCATCCGGCCCTCGGCAAGCTCAGCCTGGGCCCGGCGAAGGATCCCGAGGCCCTCGCGGCGGACCAGCCATGCTCCAACCAGGCTGACCAGCACGAGCAGGCCGATGGTGTTCATGACCCCGGTGGAGCCGGCGACCTGCACGATGACCGCCAGCTCGACGATCGGGGTGACCACGAAAACCAGGAAAAGGACTAGGAGCACGGCCGCATGCTAAGGCCGTTCACGGTCTAGTCGTCTCCAGCCCGTTGACCGCCTCGGCCTCGGGGCACGCCGATTCCCCCGCCTATCCTCGCGACCGCATGACCACTCCCGACGACCCCGTGCCGGATTCCCCGTCCGGCCGACCTCCGAGCGTTGACCGTCTGGCCCGCTCGCTGGCCGACAGCGGCCTTCCCCACCCTCTACTGGTCGACGCGGCACGAGCCGCAGTGGCCGAGGGCGATCCAGCCGAGGCCACCGACCGGGCCCGGAATCTGGTGGAGGAGACCCGTCGGGCCCTGTTGACCGAGGTGGTCAACGCCACCGGGGTACTGCTCCACACCAACCTGGGCCGGGCACCATGGGGAACCACGGTGGGTGATAGTCGGTACACCACCTTGGAGTTCGATCTGGGAACCGGTGCCCGGGGTTCCCGGCAGGACCGGGCTCCGACCTTGCTGGCCCGGGCCTGTGGCGCTGAAGCAGCCATGGTGGTCAACAACTGCGCGTCGGCCGTCCTACTGGTCCTGGCTGCCCTGGCCGACGGGCGGGGGGTTGCCGTGTCACGCGGCGAGTTGGTGGAGATCGGGGGTGGATTCCGGATCCCGGAGGTCCTAAGCCAGTCCGGTGCCCGCCTGGTCGAGGTGGGGACCACCAACCGGACCCGGATCGAGGACTTCGCCGACGCCGTGGCGACACCCGGTTCCGACATTGCCGTGGTCCTATCGGTCCATCGATCCAACTACCGAATTGAGGGCTTCACCGAGTCGACTCCGGTGGCCAACCTCGCCGAACTCGGGGTACCGGTGGTGGCTGACATCGGGTCGGGTCTCCTAGATGCCGCCTGCCCGTGGCTGGCCGATGGGCCCCCTGCCTGGCTCCATGACGAGCCGGCGGCCCGCCAGACTCTGGCCTCCGGTGCAGCGCTGGTCACCTTCTCGGGCGACAAGCTGCTGGGTGGACCCCAGGCTGGGATCATTGCCGGTCGGGCCGACCTGGTGGCAGCGTGCGCCGCCCATCCACTGGCCCGGGCGCTACGACCGGGCAGCCTCGTGTTGCGATCCCTTCAGGATCTGGCTTTGGCTTACCTGGCGCGGGACGGGCAGGCCATCCCGTTCTGGCGCATGGCTACCGTTCCGGTCGCCGCCCTGCGTGCCCGGGCCGAGAGGATTTCGCCCGACTTGGCCAGCGACACAGTGGCCGTGCCCGGTGGTGGGACCCTGCCCGGTGTCGAAATCCCGTCGGCTGGGCTGGCCCTGGCCGGCGACCGGGTGGCAGAACTACGGGATCGGCCACTGCCGGTGATCGCCCGGGTGGTCGACGACACCACCGTGCTGGACCTGCGGACCGTCCACCCCGACGACGACGGGCCGGTCGCCTCAGCGATCGCCGATCTGAACCCTCCGGCTGAACCGGCTGCCCCGGCGGGCCTCTGATCCGGTGCACGTCGTCGCCACGGCCGGCCACGTCGACCACGGCAAGTCGACCCTGGTCGAGGCACTGACCGGTACCGATCCCGACCGGTTCGCCGAGGAGAAGGCGCGGGGCCTGACCATTGACCTGGGCTTCGCCACCACGACGCTGCCGTCGGGTGCTGTCCTTTCGCTGGTCGATGTGCCGGGCCACGTCCGATTCATCAAGAACATGCTGGCCGGGGTGGGGGCAGTCGACGCCTGCCTGTTCGTGGTGGCAGCCACCGAGGGTTGGAAGCCCCAGTCCGAGGAGCACCTCCGAATCCTGGAACTGCTCGGCGTCAGACACGGCGTGGTGGCCCTGACCAAGGTCGGTCCGGCCGACGATGACCTGGTCGACCTGGCCCGTCTAGAGGTCGAGGAACGGGTAGCGGACACGTTTCTGGAGGGTGCGCCAGTGGTCGACACCGACGCCCCGACCGGAGTGGGGTTGGAAAATCTGCGGGCCGCCCTGGACGACCTGCTGGCCGCTACCCCGACGGCCGTCGACCACGGTCGTCCCCGCCTATGGATCGACCGGGCGTTCTCGGCCCGGGGGGCCGGGACGGTGGTAACCGGCACCCTCACCGGGGGCCGGTTACACACCGACGACGAGTTGGCCGTCCACCCGGCCGGGAGCCCGGTGCGGGTCCGCGCCCTACAGAACCACCACGC
>PYIL01279452.1_pt1 | contig 52553 bp, 47 predicted proteins | sample 3578041 | NCBI WGS metagenome assembly PYIL01 (sample SAMN08408023, study PRJNA431606) | Marine metagenome isolate SA_KN192-05_S13_150m, whole genome shotgun... | biome: marine; feature: oceanic pelagic zone; material: water; isolation source: 150 m water sample, 0.2-0.8 um fraction ... | reverse complement strand
CCATAATCAATTGGCATATTAATTCTAAGCATTTTAGTATCACTTGTTTCTGGGTTTTTTACCAAGAAATTTATCTAATTTTGATAACATTCTAAATACAAAACTATTCTGCATTGCATGAATTACTTCATCCTTATCTTTTAGAGCATTTCGTACATATTCATCTTTACCACTAATAGTATTTTCTAGATATTTATCCTTCTCTTTTAGTGCACGATTCAAAAATCTTTTACTGTCTTCTAAAAGATCTGCACTTAGGTCATCATGGAGTTTTTTTTCAAAAATTAATAATTCTTCTTCTCCTGACAATTTTTTCCCTGTTTTATGTTGTGGTTTATTTATTGATCTTGTTGTTTCGGAACTTAATTTATCATCTGATATTATAGAGACATATTGTTCTCTGTTGGTTTGTTTTAGATAGTTAATGTGTTTTTCATATTGTAGTTTCTGGTCAGATAAAACTTGTTTAAATCCTTCAGTAACTAGATTCTTTGAAAATTTGGATGTCCATCTCCTAGTATTCTGGTTTACAGTAATTTTGTTATTTATTGTAAAAATATAGTAAAATACTCTGGATTCAGAATCTGAAGATAAGGCTTTCAATATTTCTTCTGTAAATGTAAAAGTGTTGAGTTCAAGTTTATTTTTTGAGGCATCTTCTTCTTTCACCCTAACAATTTTTCCAATTGATGAACCTGATTCTGAAAGAGTCAAAAGTATACTATCTAATGATAAAAATTCTAGATTTCTATTATTTTTTAATATTGAATTAATTATTTGGTAATCTCCATTGATAAATCTCAGTCTATTAATGAAATTAAATAGATTATTTGTAGCACACAACAAAAAGCCGTCAGGCGTGAGAAATGCTGTAATTTGCTTAATGAACTTAATTGGATTTGAAACATGGTTTATAGTATCATCTAATAAAATGGTTTGAAATTTTTTACTTTTAATGTTTTCAAAATCAAACGCTAATTCATTATTTGAATCACTTTTAGTTTCGGCAATGTCAAAGGTACATTTTTTGTCTACAAGTTTTTTTGTAAACAATTCATGATTTTTGGTGACAACTAAGACACTACTTTGATTACTAACAATATCAATTTGTGAAGTGACACTTTGTTCTCTTAACCTAGAATCAAAATCATTCATTTTCTATACATCCGTTTGAATATTTCTACTATAAATTAACTGTAAATTCTTTTGGTATAGTCTCTAGTTCAATTCCATTTAAACCTGAAAATTCACCTTCGCCTGAAATCATGTGTTTATATGCACCAGTCGATACATTATCAGGATCCATTTTTGTGTAATAATCATATTTCCGTTTACGTACTTCCTCATCTAAACTTGCTAAATGAAAAATTTTCACATTGCTTTTAGATGGATCGTTAAACCCTACACTACTTGTTGGAATACTACCACAATGAAGATTACCAGGATTGCCATTTTCATCAAGTAGTAATGAGTTTGGTTGGTTCTTCATTCTCAACAATCTTTTTTGCCAATAGTTTCCAAAAATTCCGTCGGTTCTAATTGTGTTAATATCATCCCAAAGAGTTAGAAATTGAAAATCAAAAACATCCGAATCACAATAAATTGTAGAAATTTCTTCAAGTAATACTTCAGATGCATTGGGCATAAAAATCTCATCACCATCAATTGATAAAATAAAGTCAGGATTATTTTTTCGTGCAGTTTCAAAAAGATGGTTTCTATCACGTACTTCATCTAGATCAGTTCCTTTTGGTTTTATTACATCAGAAACTTTGTCAAAACTTGAACAAATTTCAGCTGTTTTATCAGTAGAATTATCATCTAATACAATAATTTCAGAACAGAAATCAGTTATAGATTTTATAGATTGTTCAATGAATCTTTCTTCATTTTTAACCCTGTAGATAGCAGTAATTTTTTGCTTGTTCATAATTAAATGAGATAAAGTAGTGAGTATTTAATTTTCACGAAGACTAGCTACAACAGTAATACGTTTTCCATGATAATAATCAACTAAATTTCTGAAATCTTGAATATTTTTCTTCCAATCAAAGTATTGAAAATTTGAAAAACCTAAACATGTCAGCATATTCTCTAAAGCAAGTTTACTAGGTGTTCCAACCAGAATTTCTTTTTTTAGAGGTTCATTAGAAGCTGCATGTGCTTCTTTTTCACTATTATCAATATGCAATTTGATGATTCTTTCATTTGAAAGATCAATTCTGGTATCTATAATTATGAATTTTGGATTCAATCTTTTGATTTGTGATAGTAAATTCCAATGTTCTATTGTATGATAGAGAAAATCCAAACAAAAGATAACATCAAATTGATTAGACTTTAGTTTTTTTATTTCTGAATAAATATCGTTTTTGATAAATTGGTATGAATCTTTACAAATATCATACTCGATCATATTTTGAAACGCGTTATTTACTAGATGTTCTCTAGCCTCAATACCTAAGACATGTTTAGCACCGTTTTTTAATGCAGCAAAGCTCCAACGTCCATCATGTGAAGCAATATCAAGAATTGAACTATTTTTAATAATTTCTAGATTAGAATCTATAATTGCATCATACCTCCCATTAAGGTGATTTAGACTACCAACAATTTTACTTGAAGTAAGAAATTTTGGATAATCATTAAAAAAGCCTGTTGATAATTCATCTTTGTTAGAGAAATTATATTTTGGATCTATCTGTTCATATTCACTTGAATTATAGAATAATTCTTTTACTTTTTCTATAGTTAACTTTTCGTCAATAGCTTTTGAGACCCAGTACTCTAGTCCTTCTTTGTCAGGTTCTCTAGATAGGATAGTTCTATACAAATTTTCTATTTCATTTCTAATCTTATTTTTGTCGGACAACCCAATTGGAATTAATTTTGAAATAATAAATCTCTAACTATTTTGAAAACTTAAATAAACCTATTTTTCCATTTGTTGAACCAGAAAAAATATGTGGGTATGTTTTTTCATATGGAACAGACAATGTATCTACTAATTCTACATTTTTAAATCCACAAATTCCATTTGCAATATTTATCAAACATTGTGAACTAGCTACAATTGGAGAAAACCAGTCAGGATTATCCTTAATCTGTGAGGTATTGTAATAATACATTATTGGATCTTTACTTTCTAAGATATGGCCTGCTAAAAAAACTGAATCATTAACTACAGTATATAATTTCTTTAATGTAGAAATTAAGTTCTCCAGATGATAATATACCCCAAAAAATAATACATAATCAAAAGTTTCATTAATTAATTCTATGTCATTTACATCAAGATTTCTATATTCTACTGTTGATTCAAGTATTTTCTTATTCAATTCAAAATTATTTGTGTTAATCTTTTTTTCCGAATCTGAAAAATTTTTTTGTATATCAAATCCTTCATAATCTATTGCAAGTACTCTAGTAGCATTTCTTTGTTCACACAAAAATGAATAAAATCCATCTGTACATCCGACATCAAGAATACTCTTTCCAGTTAGATCATTTGGTATTATTTGGGAAATCCACGATTGATATTTCGATGATGTTCTAGTGTTAGAGTTTTGTATTCCGTTAATATTGAAAGAATGATACCATGAATTATTTTCTTCAAAATGTTTTTTTATCTCTTCTTTAGAATATTTGGACTGAAAGACTATCTCATTCTCTACTAGTTTAGAATTTTGGGATTCAGATGCCTCAAAGGAATTTTTTATCTCATCATATACCTCCTCTATAGTCAAAGAATTCTCCATAACACATGCTGTATAGTGCTTTAATCCTTCAAAATCTGCATCTCTATGAAGTAATGTTTTATAAAAATCCTGAATATTTTTTTCTATTTTTTCTTTATCTAAATTATTATTCAATTCTACAACTTTTTGGTTTTTTTCAGTCCAATTGAATCTTGCCCAAATGTTGCTGCATCCCATGGAAAATATTCACGTTTTATCCATCTTTCCCAACGATTGATATCTTCATCTACCATAATTTTGACCAGTTTTTTAAATTTAGTTTTGGGACTCCAGCCAAGTTTTCTTTTTGCTTTTTTATAATCACCACGAAGATATTGAACATCAATTGGTCGTAGGTTCTGTTTAGAAGTTTGAATCTTTTTACTAGAAATACCTGCAATCTTGCAAGCCTCGTTTACAAATTCTCTGACTGTATGGGTTTCATTTGTAGCAAGAACATAATCATCAGGATTTTTTTGTTGTAGCATCTTCCACATTCCTTCTACAAATTCTGGTGCATAGCCCCAATCTCTTTTTGCATCTAAATTTCCAAGTTTTAATGATTTTGATAAGCCAAGAGAAATTTTTGCAACTTCGTTAGAGATCTTTCTTGTGACAAATTCTAATCCACGCAATGGTGATTCATGATTAAATAAAATTCCATTTGTTGCATACATTCCATATCCCTTCCTGTATGCACGAACCATCCAATAACTATACAGTTTTGCCACTGCATATGGACTAACTGGATTAAATGGAGATGTTTCATTTTTAGTAGGTGAATTATCTTCTCCAAACATTTCACTTGAAGAGGCTTGGTAGATCTTTATTTTTTTATCAAATTTTAGAATTTCATCCAATAATCTTACAGAACCAAACCCAGTTACATCAGAAGTATAAAGTGGTTGGACAAATGATGCACCCACAAAACTTTGAGCCGCTAGATGATATACTTCATTAGGTGCAGAAGCTATTAGTGCTTCAGATATTGAGTGAGAATCTAATACATCTAAAGGTAATAATTTTACTTTATCATAAATTCCAAGATTATACAATCTCCAGAAATTAGGCGTAGATAATCTTCTGTAACCACCAAAAACTTTGTAGCCTTTACCTAAAAGGAAATCTGCCAGATATGCACCATCTTGACCTGTTATACCTGTAATCAGTGCATTTTTCATAATTTTTCTATCAAAATTAGTAAATAAGCTTAAAATTAAAATATATCGAATAATAGTTCAAACGGATTTATTTAACTAAAAATTATAATACCTATTGAAAACAGTTTTAGTTACTGGCTTTAACGGATTCTTTGGTTCTAATTTAATCCCAGAATTAGAAAAAAAATTCAATATTATTGGAATATCACGATCAAAATATTCAGGTGTAAAAATTAAACAGATTACATGTGACATTTCAAAAATTAGTAAAATTAATCCGAAAGAAAAAATTTCTACTATAATACATTTAGCAGCACTTACTGATGTAAATTTTTGCCAAAATAATCCAGAAAAGGCATTCATTAATAATATTCAAGGCACACGAGAAATATTGGAATTTGCCAGAAGAAAAGATTCCAACGTAATATTTGTTAGTACAGCGCATGTTTTTGGAAAAATAAAAAAAAATCCTATTAGGGAAAACAATGAAAAAAATCCTATCTCAGTTTATGGAATTACAAAATTGGCCGGCGAAATAATGTGTAAGGAATACTCAAGTTCTTATGGCCTAAATATAGCAGTTCCAAGATTATTTTCGATTTATGGACCATATAGTCCAACCCATTCTGTTAGCAATAATATTATCAGACAGATACTTACAAAAAAAAGCCTTCAACTCGGAAATATAAAATCAAAGAGGGATTTTCTTTATATCAAAGATGCTGTAGATGCTATTTTACTCATTATGAAAAAAAATAAAAAATTTAATGACTATAATATTGGTTCAGGCAAAAGTTACTCCATACTAGAAATTTGTAATCTAGTAAAAAAACTATCCAAAAAAGATAACATCCCAATTAGAACAATTAATTCTAAAATTCGTAAGAATGACTCTAGTAATATTGTATGCAATTCATCAAAAATAAAAAAACTTGGATGGAGCCCAAAAACATCGATTACAAAAGGATTCCAATCAACTATAGATTGGCATGCACAACTAATCTAAAATGCTACTACCCTACATAGTAAGATTAGAGTAAAACCTAGAAATTTTTCACAATGTTTTTTAAACAAAGTTTAGGCTAGTTAATAATATGTCAATATTGGCTTGTATTCCTGCATATAATGAGGGAAGAATAATCCGTGAAGTTGTAAAAAAATGTTTTAAAGTATCTGATCAGGTTGTGGTTTGTGATGATGGTTCAACGGACAATACATACGAAGAAGCTGATGCTGCTGGTGCACATGTAATTAGACATGATAGAAATATCGGAAAGGGAGAAGCATTAAGATCACTTTTTAAATTTGCTGCACACTCCAAAAATGATATTATTGTAACCATTGATGGTGATGGTCAATTCTTACCAGAAGAAATCCCAAAACTTGTGAGTGACATAGAGCAAAAAAACGCTGATATTGTAATTGGCTATCGTTTCGATGATGCAACAGACATGCCAAATTATAGACGATTTGGGAATAAAATTTTAGATAGAATGGCAAATATGGCTACTGAAATATCTGTTAGGGATACTCAGAGTGGATATAGAGCATATTCAAGAGATGTTATAGAAAAATTAGATTTCAAGATTAATGGTTTTGGTGCCGACGTAGAAATATTAATTGATGCTGCAAAAAAAGGCATGCGTATCTCTGAGCAGAAAGTTACTGTGATATACAACACAGGAACTCAAACATCTACAAAAAATCCTATCTCACATACAGGAGAAGTCATGACAACTATTTTAGAAAAAATTGCTATAAAGTCACCGTTAAAATATATTGGAATTCCAGGGATTATTACAATATTAATTGGAATATATTTTGCATCTAACGTTGTTATAATGTATAATGATACAGGATACTTCTCAATTCCATTTACTCTAGTAGGTGCCACACTTGTAGTGACAGGATTACTGTTATTTCTCATGGCAACGCTTTTGTTTAGTGTTTCTAAGAGAGCCAAGAAGAATTAAGTATTAAAAAATTAAAAACATGTCGTCAAAAAGTTCATTCAGTATTTCTACTGAGTCAAAAAAAATTCCAATTATTATAGCATTAACATATTTTATAATTTTTTCATATGTAAGCTTCTTCCATCATAATTATTGGTTTGAGGCAGATGGAATATTCTTTCTAAATTGGGGTAATCAGATACTTAATGGAGACGGTGAAAATGTGGTAGTTCCAAATGCCAGTGTTGGAGGTCCAGTCTTGTATGCGTATCTAACCACAATTTTTGGTGATGCATTCCTAGTAATAAAATCAATTTCAATTCTTGGATGCACTGGAATTGTGTTTTTATCATATTTTATTACAAAGAATATTTTTAATTCTAAAATAGCATTAACAGTTCAACTTTTTTTTGTTTTTACATCTCAGTTAGGTCTTTTATCGGTTTTAGCATTTAATGAAGTATTAGTATTATTTTTAATCTTTTTTTCATTTTATTTTATTACCAAAAAACAATTAAAAATTACTGATATAGTAATTGTAGGAATAGCTCTAGGACTTGCGTCAAGTATTAGATTCCAAGGGTTCATTGTGTTTATTTCATTTCTAATATTCCTCTTAATACAAAATAAAAAAATTAGTCTAAACCTAAAACATGCGCTAATACTTGCAAGTGTTTTTCTTCTAGTAATATCACCTGTATTGTATTATAATTATTCCACACATGAAGTAATTTCAGAATCAAGTATAGCATTTCATTTCGCTAATACAGCAAAATATGGAACAATTGAATGGAAAAATAATCTAATGGAAATGCATCAGGCGCAAACTGGTTCCATTTTTGATGTAATATTACTTGATTTCGGAATGTTCATGGAAAATTATTTTTACAGTTTATTATATCAAACACCAAATCATCTTTTTAATTTTGACAAGGTTGCAAATATTTCTATTATTCCTCTAATTCCATTTATTGGAATAATTCCTGTAATATTGGGTTTCTTACACATTTTACAAATCAGAGTAAATAAAAAAAATGTAAGTATAATATTTGGTAGTGCAATATTTTCATTTTTACTTGTGCTCTTATATGGTAAACTTGATGTTCATTCTTTTGCAATAATTATAATTCCAGTTTTGATAATGTTTTTAATTCATTTCAAAAACATTCAAAAAAATTTCCTTCCGCTGATAATCCTAAGTATAATTTTTCCTTTAATAATTTCTATAGTTACGCTAAGTAGATCATATCAACTATTTCCTATATGGATTACTGTTGCAATACTAAGTGCAGTATTTTTTGTTGAATTTATTCCTAAAATCTACCTTAAATTAAAACAGGGTACTGGAAAGTATAATCTTAATCAAAATACAAAAAAAATTATCATTATACCAATTTTCTTAATTTTATTAGTTAACATGGGGTTCACATACAAGCTAGTTGATTTTTGGCTTTATGATCAGGAAATGATTCAAGTAAATTTTGAAAGCATTTACAATGAATTTTTTAAAATATTCAGTAACAATGAAAAATTACAAAGAGGGTATGAAAGTAAAATTATTGGAGAGTTATTAGCGAAGCAGCCAGATATTGAAAATAGTTACATAATGTCACTAGATCCAACAGTTTCATACTATGCTGGTTCAAAATATCTCTCAACAAGCTTTTTAGAAGGTAAGAAAAATGATACTCTTACAAAATTTGTTAGTCGTGAAAATTGGTCAGAGAAAGAAAAATATTCTTCAAATGTAGTTAGTAGCCCAACTGATAGGTATGATAAAATAAATCCAATAGCTGATTATGTTATATATTTTCCAAATATAAAATCTCATGACTCATCTAAATACATAGACTCACAACACATACAACTTGATTCATCTGTATTATCTTCTACACAAGCTTACGATTTGTTAATATTATTAGAGCCAGAAAATTCTGAAATTCCAGATAATTTTGAATTACTTTACAAATCAGAATTGTCAGAAACAGTTGTTTATAAAATAAACAATTTGAAATAAAAAATTATGTATTAATTAAATTTTTTATTTTTTTTACAGAATAAATTCACAAACGAATTTTTTGTTTCTGGATATTTTTCAAAGAGATCAGTTAAACTAATAATTTTGAATTTTCCAAGTTTCCGATTAAATGACATAAGATCAAATCCCATTTTAATTAAAAAATCTGGCAAAGATTTTGGGCTAAATCCTGATTCCCTTATTGAACTTGGGTTATATTCTATCTGTATCGTAGCATCATTTGACTCTAGAATTTTTTCAATTCCTGCTAATACCTTCATCTCAGAACCTTCAGTATCAATTTTAATAAAATTAATTTTATCATTGAAATTTATTTCAGAGAAAAAGTCATCCATTGTTGTAGATTCTATATCTAATGATTTATCACATAAATCTGAATTATAGATTCTATGCATACCATTACTAAATTTACAAAGAAATAGCTTTGTTGTCTCTGTTTTATCGGATATTGCTTTTTGTGATAAAATTACATTATCATAATTATTTTCTTCTATGTTCTTTTTTAGAATGGAAAAATTTGTTGGATCTGGCTCAAAGGCAAAAACTTTTCCATTAGGACCAACAAGTTTTGCAAATAATAATGTAAAATAACCAATGTTTGCTCCTATATCAATAACATTATTTCCTTCCTTTACTTCTTGTTTGATCATCATACTTTCTTCATATTCGTGATGAGGATTAATTGAAAGACCAAGTGAATCTTTAGAATCAAGATATATTTTATGATCATCTGTTAAAACATATTCTGGTACAAAATGAGACCAAAAAAAATAAACGGTTTTATGTATAGGGTAATATTTTATCAATCCTAATCCGTTAACGGAGAAAATGTGATATCTAATCGCATATGCAATTTTTTTTATAACCCCATCGATTTCAGACATATACCAGTAGATTTCAAGTTTATAGTTATTAATTCATTCTAAAAACTTGAACTTGATTTTAATTATTTTGTTCAAAAAGTTTCTGTATAGTTAATAAGAATTAGATTTTGGTTAATTTGAGTGATTAAATTGATGGAAAATCAAATTTCAATAATTGTGCCCACATATAATGAAGCAGAAAATATCTGTGATATTATAAAATCAATAAAGAGTAATCTTTCAGAAGTTAATGCTGAAATTATAGTTGTAGATGATGACTCACCAGATGGTACTGGAACAATAGTTGATGAATATATTCAATCTACTATACAAAATGATAGACATTCAGTTTCAATTATTCATAGAAAAAATAGAAATGGTTTAAGTGCAGCAATTCTTAACGGTGTAGAAAATTCAAAGGGAGAAGTAGTAGTTGTCATGGATAGTGATTTTTCACATCCGCCTGACGTAATTCCAAAGATGCTTGATAAAATAGAAAAAACACAATGTGATGTGGTAATAGCATCACGATACGTCCAAGGTGGGGGCATACAAGGATGGCCAGTTAAACGTAAATTAATCAGCAAAGCAGCTACTGAAATTGCAAAAAAAGGATTAGGTGTGAAGGCAAAAGATCCAATGTCAGGATTTTTTGCATTCAAAAAGAATCTAATCAAAAATATTTCTTTTGATGCAATAGGTTACAAAATGTTATTAGAATTATTAGTAAAAACTGCTGATGTAAATATTCAAGAAATTCCATATACATTTACTGACAGAAAATTTGGTACAAGCAAGCTTGGTTCTTCAACAATCCTAGACTATTGTAAATCTGTTTGGAAATTATATAGATATGGTAAGGAAGCAGCAAAAAAGGAGAGACGTTTATCTGTGAAATTTTTGTCAAAGGCAGCAAGATTCTTTACTGTTGGCGCATCAGGATTAGGAGTAAATTATCTTGCTTCAATTCTATTTTCAACTTCTCTTGATTTATGGTATATTCATTCAACAGTAATTGGAATTCTATTTGCAATTACAAGTAACTTTTTCTTGCACAAGTATTGGACATTCGGTGACAGAGATTTTTCGCCAAAACGAACAATATTACAATATACAAAATTTGCAGGCTTTAGTTCAATTAGTGGATTGGTTCAGATTGGAATGGTATATTATTTTGTTAATGAATTTAATTTGTTATATCCAGTTTCTCTAGTTTTAGCCGTTGGTACAGCAGCATTTAGTAACTTTATAGTAAATAAGAAATGGACGTTTAATGAGAAGGTCTGGGGTTGACTATTCAATTGGTTTTAAATATTCAAGATGTATTTATGAGCATATCTGATTATGGATTCAAAATTAAAACAATTTGTTTACCAAAAGTACATCAACCTTGAAACATACAAAAAAGACAAGACACCTATACAAACACCTGTTTGGTTTGTTATTGAATGTGATCAAATGTACATCACAACAAAAGAAACTACAGATAAAGTCAAGAGACTTGGAAATAATCAAAATGGACGTATTGCTATTTGTTCAATCAAGGGTGATATCAAAGGTGATTGGGTTAATGTTGGATTACAACGGATTTATGAAGATAATGATATTGAAAAAATAGTGAAATTACGCAAGAAAAAGTATGGCTTCTCTGCAAGATTAATTGGTGCGTTTCATCAGATGAAAAAAGCAAAAACTATAGCCTATTCTATAGAATTTCATAATAGTTAGTTCTTAAAAACTGATGATCGTATGATAAATCTTAAAATTTCTGTATCTGTATTGTTTGCGTTTGTAGTTGTATTTTCATTTTTGTTTTTTTTAGATGATGTATTTCCAAAAGATATTCAATACGAATCTTTTTTCTCAAACATACCCACTGAAAAAAATATCATATATCTTATTGGCTCGAGTCACGTTGCAATGCTAAATACACACCATATGAATAACGTTGTAAAAGAATTAAGCCTGGATTATGAAATCTATAACATAGCATATAATGGAAATAGGCCGTCGTCACAAATAGATCAACTATCTAAATTAATTTCAACAAAACCTGAACTAGTAATCTATGGTGTAAGTTATAGAGAATTTAGTTCAATAAATCCTGAAACTGCAAACAGTGAGAATATTTTACCAGATCCTAAACAATTGAAAAATGAAATTTTTTCTGGAATAAATATTAATGAAATGAATCCTAAGCTTCTTACTTTAAAAATTCTTACGTCAATCTTCCCCACTCTTGAAGAAAATGAAGTAAAAATACCAAATACTCCTTTCATTTCATTCAATGAAGCAGATACAAAAATTCGTGATGACACTCAATTACTAAAAGTTCTTAATGATCCTGAAACTCCCCGCATTTATCATATTGATTCATCCACTAATAATTCAGAGATTAATTATCTAAAAAAAATTATTCAAGAATTTGAGAAAAATGAAATAAAATTAGTTGTTTTTGCACCCCCACTACACCGAATTTATTTGGATCATATCTCCGATTCTGAAGAAGAAAATTTTAAAAAGATTATAGAGGGTGTACAAAACGAATTCTATTTTCCATATTATGATTTCTCTTACAAATATGCTGATCTTCCAATCTGGACAGACTTGACACATGTTGCAGTTGATAATGAAAAATCTTTAACATATACTGATGATGTACTAAAAATAATTTTTGAGGAGATTAATCATTAATGTTATTTAATTCAATAGAATTTGTATTTTTTTTTGTTATTGTATTAGCTATAATTGTAATTTACAAAAATAGAAATTTTCAGCATATTTTTCTACTAATCGCCAGTTGTTTTTTCTTATATTTTTCTAATAATTATCTTATTGGACTGTTAATTTTTTCTATCATTCTAGATTTCTATGTAGGAAAAATGATTTGGAAAACATCATCAAAACAGAAAAAGAAAATACTTCTATCAATTAGTCTTGTAGGAAATTTAGCACTATTAGGATTCTTCAAATATGCCGATTTTGCAATTATGCAATTCAATATAATGGGTAATTATTTTGATTTAACTAATGACATACCTTTACTTGATCTGATATTACCCATCGGCATATCTTTTTACACTTTTCAAACCATCACATATACTGTTGATATCTACCGTGGAAAATTAATACCAAGTAAATCTTTAAAGGAATTTGCATTATTTGTTTCCTTTTTCCCACAACTTGTGGCTGGACCTATTGTTAGAGCATCAGAATTTCTACCGCAACTTAGAGAAAAACTTGAAAAAATTGATGGTGTGACAAAACTAAAACAAATTACAATTAATTCAAAAAATCTTAAACTTGGAATAACCTTGATGGCCTTTGGTTTTTTCAAAAAAATGTTTTTTGCAGATAATATAGCTCCACTGGTAAATAATGTGTTTGCAGATCCTATAGGACTAGATTCTATGTCAATAATGCTTGGAACTTTGGCATTTGGGATACAAATCTATGGTGATTTTTCAGGTTATACAGATATTGCAATAGGTGCTGCTTTAATTTTAGGATTTAAACTTCCAATTAATTTTAATAAACCATATTTTGCAATATCTCCCTCAGATTTTTGGCGAAGGTGGCACATTTCTCTTTCTTCTTGGTTAAGAGATTATCTCTATATTCCATTAGGAGGAAATAAGAAATCAAAATCACGAACTTATGTAAATTTAGCTGTTGTGATGATTTTAGGAGGATTATGGCATGGTGCATCCTGGAATTTTATAATTTGGGGAATGTTACATGGAACATATCTTGCAATTCATAAATTAATTTCAGATAGATTTCCCTCTTTGAAAAACAATTTCTTTTTTAAATCAAAAATTGGTAGACTAATTTCCATATTAATTATGCAGTATTTTGTATTTCTAGCTTGGATTCCATTCAGAGCAAATAATCTTGAAGATGCAATTTATGCAATACAAAAATATGTTTTATTTGATTTTCAGGCAAATGGTGTAATATCTCTAATACTACAAAATAAACTATCGGTGGTATTGATAATTTTATTTATAATTTTACATATAATTTCCTATAAAAAATATAATATTGTCGATCAGATCAGCAAATTTCAATTAAGACACTGGACAATTATTATTATGATAATTTTGGGTGCAATTGTTTTCTTTTATAATGGAAATCCAGAAGACTTTATTTATTTTAGGTTTTAAATTAACTGGGATAACAAGTCATTAAATAGTCAACTCTCTTCAGAGATTTCGGAGATTTTTTTAGATCTAATAACACGATAGAACAGATAAGACAAAATGGAAATAGAGAATGTAAAAATCATCGAATAAAGCAAGCCACCAAAAACATGTAAAAGGTAAATATCATGTTGTAAGGATTCAAATGCCTGAATTATGGAATGAGTTAGTTGGCTGAATTGAAATGTCCAAATAACTTCTGGAACAAGATATAGATTGGCTGTTTTGAATCCTTCCAAGGCAAAGAGACCAACGTCTGTACCAGGTCTACTCCATACAAACCAAGATACATCTTGAATCACATAAACTGTATTGAAAAATGCTCCAATTATGCCCAAAATTATAAGAATTGAAATAATTTTTCGTTTGTCTCTTTGCTCTAGGCTTGCACCCAATGGTATAAGTAAAAATGGAATCATCAACAACAAATATCTAGCACCCCATGCATTCAAGCCGTGCCAACCACCAGTACCTAGACAATGATAAATTATATTCATCATTAAAAATGACAAAATTAAAAGACAATCAGATTTATTTTTCCGAAAAAAGTCACCAAATGAAAAAAATATTGTTAAAAGAATAGGACAAAATATAAAAAGTCCTACTCCAGGTGATAATAATATTCCAAATGTTCTTGTGGCAACCTCTAATGGTGAATAAAGATCCCCTTGTACAAATATTTGTGTAAAAGAAGCCAAGTCCCCAAGAATGGAAGTATTATCAGGAGTACATGAATCTCCAAACTCTTTCCTAATGTGGGAATCTGCTACGTTTAGGCATTTGGCATCTGTTTCATTAGTTAGCACTAATCCTACATCTGAATTAAATCTAAAACTGGGTATAATTTTATAGATATAATAGGAAATTATGCTAGGTATAGTAAACAAAATTATCTGAAACATTTTTGAAAATATTTTTGAAAGCATTTTTTTCTTTGCTGATAAACGGGAAACTATGAGCAATATCCATATTGGAATTATAAATAAAACAACATCAGGTCTTATAAGGAAACCAAATCCTAAAACAGCTGAAGAAAATATTAAAAACCTGTTTTGATGGAATCGTTGATATTTTTTAAGAAAGAGGTAGCCCAGTAGTACAAAGAATAAAGTAGGTACTAAATTTAGGGACGTGTTAGAGTATGCCCAAATCATTGTAGAAAAAGCCAATAGGAATGTAAGTATTATTGAATTATTTCTAGTAAATTTCTGTTCTAAACAGATAAGGAAAAAAATTGCAACTGAAATTGCAGAGAAAGTTGGACCGAAAAATAATTCCATAAAAACAATATCTACATTTTGAGAATTTCTCCAAGATATATAGTGTGAATCAACAAAATCATCCACAGTTAAAACTAGTGTATCAGGAGAAATTATATGAAGATAATGGTTGGCTGCAACAAAAGGAACTTGCATTGCACTGTAAAAAACTGATGCTGGATAACACGTAATTCCATTTGAACAAATAGGACCTACATTTCGTGGATTGTATATTGGTTGGTCAAAGAAAACTTTTGACTTGCCATCAATATATGCAGGATCAGGCTCTAAGGTAGTCATATGTAAAGCCATTTCTGAGCCATGATGTTCATCAATGGCATATCTATGACCATCAGATGTGAAAATAAATACAACAAAGGCTAGTCCTAAAATCAAAAAGAAAATTTTTTTTGTGTCTTTATTTTTATATTCTAATGTCATTATTTCTCCTTATTTTTCATGAATTCTTCAGATTCCTTAAGTTCCGTTTCAATTTCATCTATTGTGATTGCTTGATTATCAAGCATTTCATGATAATAATATTTTTCAGCATCGGTTGCGGCTCTATCTAATGTGTCAACAAAAATGTCATTGATTTTAGTTCTAACCGGATGATGAATTGATATATTTTTTCCTTCGTCAGATTCTGCCATTATAAGTCTGATTTCATTAATAGTTTTTCCATTCTCAAGAATATTCCCAAAATATTTCAATCCTTCATCTTCAGGTGTTCGTAGTAATACATTCTCATACAAGTCAGTAATGATCTTTTTTGTGTCAGGGCTTAATTCATCTAGAGACTTAACTTGAACAAAATATCTCTCTTCAGAATTTAAAAGAGAAATTCTAATTTCTTCTTCGGTAATTTCACCCTCTCTTAACATTTCCGACCAAAGCAAAAATGCTGCTTTATCTCCTGGTCTATGCAGTATTTCCTTGTATAATGAATCAATTCTTAGTTCAATTTCATCTAAAGCTGTATACGCTGCAAAAGTAGAATTTACTGTACGTACGGCATGATTTAGTTGAGACAAAGGAAGATATGTTGCTATTGATGTTGGTCCGACTATGTTGAAATGAATGTCAGTAATCAGATTGGTTTTTGAACCGTCTGACTCAAAAATTTGTGTGATTGTTGTCCCTTTTGCATCTCCATCAATAATCTCTATCATGTGACTCTCATATGGATTAAGTGTATGCTTAGCAGTAAGTTTCATTGTAAATCCAGCTTCAGTTAATTCTTCTTCAGCAATTATTACATTGTCAATATTACTTAGAATTGTTACACGTGAAATATTTTGTGGAAGTATATTTGGATAATTTTCTATGTCGGTCATAATATCAAATAATCTTTCTTTTTCGATGTCAACTAATTGGTTTGTTGTAAAATCAGTAGTTTTTTTGGGTGTTACTGGTTCAAAGACATTATCTTCTAGTCCTTCACTAGAGGATATAACAAATATAAGATATCCAAATGCTAAAAAAATAAAAAAACATACTACAATCTTATCACTTTTTCTCATTTAAAAAATACTAAATAACTCTGAATATAACGTCTATGAATCAATTCTATGCTTAATTAAAATTTAAAAAAGCCAACAAAGTTAAATCGGTAATATTTTGAATTATCATATGAAAAAAACAGATTTTGGAATATTTCTTGAAAATTTTGATAAAAGAGGTTCAATTTTTAGAGGGGATTTTAAGAAAAAGGAGATTTTTCTGATTACTGAAATAAAAAAAGGCCAGTCTAGAGGTGGGCATTATCACACGAATGTTGTTAATCATCATGTTTTACGGGGTAAAATTATGTACAAAGAAATTCGTTTGACAAAAAATGGCAAAATCAAGAAAAATCAAAAAGAAAGTAAAAAAATTGTTAAAGGGGGTAAGGTGATAACTACACCACCATATGCAGCTCACGTATTTCATGGCTTGGAAAATAGCATAATTTTTGAGGCGTCTGGTGGGAAGAAAAAGAGTATCACATATCAGCCGTATAGAGAACAAATACGCAATTTATAAAAAACTCGAACTTAACCCTAGTCAAAGACATGAAAATTCTAGCTGTTAATTTCGGTATGTCAGGATTTGCTGGAGACTCAAATCAACTCTTTACAATTACAAAAAATCTAATATCACTAGGGCATCAAGTAACAATTGTAACCACAGATGCGAATGTTTGGAAAGGTGATATAGAAAAAAGTAGGCAGTATTCAAAAATTAGAAATATACTTCACAACTCTATTGAAAAAGTAGTTAAAGTAAATGATATTCCTGTTATTCCATTACATTGTACTATACATGAACTTGGTATGTACTGTCCTAATGCAAAAACTTTTGCCAAGAAAATTATTAAAGATTATGATGTTGTGCATATCTTCAACTGGTATCATCACCTAGGTATGACATTTGCACAAGTCAGTCATGAAGAACATATTCCATTTGTAATTTCTTTTTATGCAACATTACAAGAAAAAGGCCGCCAATACAAAAAATTTCAAAAAACAATAGCTGATTCTATTTACACAAAGAAATTAATTTCAAAAGCAAGTGCACTACACTCAATAGGTGAATTAGAAACTCAGGATTATATCAAATGGGGTGCCAATCCTGAAAAAATTTTCAGAGTTGATAATGTAATAAATTTGGATGACTACAAAACCACAAACCCAACTAATATTTTTGAACGATTAAAAATACAAAAAGGGCAAAGTTATATCGTGTTTATTAGTAGAATCCATCCTAAAAAAGGAGTTGATTTACTACTAAATGCCTTTTCAAGATTACTAAACTCTGGATTGAAAACTATTTTGGTTATTGCAGGAACTGGTTCAGAAGAATATCAAAATGAAATCAAAACACTTACTGAAAATCTTGGAATATCTAATTTTGTAAGATTTGCAGGTTTTGTAACTAATGATGAAAAACTAGAATTATTAAAAAATGCAAAACTGTATACTCTCACATCACATAGTGATGTACACCCTACTGCAATTCAAGATGCACTTGCTATGGGAGCACCAGTATTAATTACAAAAGCATGTGATTATCCAGAAGTAGAAGAATATGATGCTGGTATAATTGTAGATTCTAATGTAGATTCAGTTTTTAATGGTCTTAATAAAATGCTTAACGAATCTAATCTTGAACAACTATCAAATAACACTAGTAGATTAATTCAAGATAGATTTCTAGTCGGAAATTTAATTAAAAAATATGAAGAGATGTACACTAGTGCTATTAATTAAAGAATTAGGACTTGGAAAATAAGAGAAATGTCCGTTCAAGTATCATATAAAAAACAAGGCATAATTTTTTTATGTCTATTTTTAGTACTTTTAATTTCACTTGAAATAGGTTCAAGAGTTATTGAATACTCGGAGGAAAATAACTGTGAATTCATTGGTAGGGAAGCAATGAATGATGTAGACGAGAACTGGCAACAACATATCTGTAAAGATAATAATTCTATTCAGTATGAAGTTGATGGAATTTTAAAATATATTCCAAATCAAAATATGGAAACTATCAATATTAACTCACATGGATTTAGAGGGGATGAGTTTTCTGAAATAAAAGATTCGGATACTTATAGGATATTCCTTGTTGGTGGATCAACTGTTTTTTTAGCTACATCTGATGATAAAACAATTAATTCTTTCATACAAGAAAAGCTTGAGAATTATTACCCAAACAAAAAATTTGAAGTGTTAAATGCTGGTATTGGAAGTGCATACTCATATTCTGAAAAATATTTAATTCAAAATGAATTAATAAAATTTCAGCCGGATTTAATTATTGTATATTCAGGAGGCAATGATGCCAATAATAGATATGGAGTGGAATATACAGTTCCAGGATTGTCCACTTCTCAATTAGCTTTATCTGAAACTCCATCTGATTTTGTAAATTTAGTTAAAAAATTTATTAAAGAAACTAATTATAGAACACCATTTTTATTAATGAAAATTGTTGGCCAATATGAAACCAGTTTTCATATTAATAATAATTCAAAAATCCAAGTACAAGAATTATGGACAACAAGAATGGGTGAAATTTGTGAAGAAAATAATAAAAAGGAAATAACAACTATAATTTTAGTTCAACCTATGTTAGATTCTGGTAACAAACAACTATCTATTGATGAAAAAATATTATTAGAACATCTTGCAATTTATCATGTAGACACATTAGATATTTTAAATAAAATATCTGGCTCATTAGCAGAATTAGAAAATATTTGTCATGGGACTTATGATTTAACAATGATCTTTGATGATATTAAGGAACCACTCTTCTATGATCATATACATATAACCGATTTAGGTAATGAAATAATCGCTGAAGAAATCTATAAAATTTTAATAAATGATTTGTAATCATATGAAATTATATTGTATTCCATCTTTTTGCTTCTATCGACCTAATTACGGTTGGTTCAGAAATAAAATCATATCCTATAGGTTTACGCCATAGCATCTGAAATGGTATAGCTTTTAGCGCTTTTGTTTTGCCAATAAGATTATCGCCGTAAAAATCTAAATTATCTTGAATTATCTTAGATTGTTCTTCAGAATATCTAAATTCAATAGGTAATGGTTTTGAAAGTTTGAAATTAAGTAATTTTAAATTATTGTCTTTAAGCCACTTGGGCACATTGTAATGAAAGTCAAATTTTGGATTGGAAGACATGCGATTTTTTTCAAGTGGATTATGGGATATGCCGCGACAAAAATTTGCCACATTAAGAAACTGTTGTTCTACCTCTTCATTTTTATTTTCTTTTTCCTCAAGTAATTCATAGGCAGTTTTAAGCACATACTCCGTCCAATCATCCATAAAACAAGTCATTATGCTTGCATGATGATATTGAATAACATTAAAGCCAGCTTCACCGTTTACTAATTTCTTGAAATTTGTTTCTTCCTGAATGAATTGTTTTATTTCTTCTGGCGAATTCCATAATTCATCTTTTGTTGATTTCAGGAAGTTTTCAAAGATATTTTGAATACTAGGTGGGGCTTCTTGACTATTTATTGCCATTCTATAAAATAATTCAAAGACATCCGCATTGCATTCTCTAAGTAATTTTATGATAGAATCGTAAACAATGCCTTGATTTGTTACCCATAAGACAAATGCCACCAAACGTAAATTGAGAAATTCGTTAAATGTCATGGAATTAGAGCCAACTACAATTTCTTCAATTTCACAAATATTCTTTCCATTACCAAGTCTTGCAAAATCTCGTGGAACTATTCGAAATTTAGTTTTAAAATTCCATTTTTTTCTTTGTTCTGGAATATTCATCTCAGAACCATGTAATAACATACAATTATGTACTACAATATAGTCCATCTCGGCTTCAACAAGTTTTCTTAAACCATCAATATGTTTTTCATAACTCTCCCCTGGCAGACCTAAAATGACTTCGGAAGTAGTAAGTAAGTCATATTCTCTTATGGTAGGAGCAAGAGCCATCATTTTTTTTACACTAATGTTTGGTCTACGTATATTTGTCAAAACCTCTTGATCCATTGATTGTACAGACATTGAAAGAGCCATAGTACCATTAAGTCGTTTTATGGATTCTATGATCCTTTCCTTGCTATTCTTTCCAGTTGTTGCAAGGATTTTTGTAGGAAAATTATATTTATGTTGAACATTTACCAGCTCATCACATGTTTTAATATCTCCAGGGAGCATACCAAAATTCAAATCACTAATGTACAAAGTATGAGTATTTTCAGGGACGTGTTTTGCGATATAGTTTATATCTTCTTGAACTCGGTTAGGACTGAATCTATTTACTTGATCTACTTCATCAGCTCCGTCAGTGCAAAAAGTACAGTGAAAAGGACATCCTCTTGTAGTTTGAAGCATTGGGTTAAGATCACCATCAAAAAATTGATCAAGCAGACCTGTTGTATATGGAGAAGGTATTTCATCAAGTTTTTTTATCCTATATCCCGTGAAAGTATGTTGTAACTTACCATCAAAATCTCTTGAAATACAATTATCAATAGGTTTCTTCAAAATTTGTTGTTTTATTTCTTCTACAGAATTAGATTGTAGTGCTCTTTTCACTACATTTGCAAATCCAACTTCTCCTTCAGTAGGAACGTAAATATCGACCTCAGGATGTTCTTCCATGAATTTTTTTTGAGACGGAAAATCCAAAGGAAAGTTAGGCCCACCCCAAACTGTTATACCATGTGGATTTATCTCACGGAAAATCTTAAAAATTTCAGAGGTTATGTTATGAGACCAGATATAGTTACTTAAGCCCAATACATCAGGAGGTGATTCACGTATTGCCTTTTCTAATTTATTGATGTATTTGAAGAGTGTAATATTGACATCATTTTTAAATTTCTCAAGGGAATAGCTTGCAATAAAACCGATGTTAAGTGGCATGGCTTCAGTTGAAATTGTAACTGTGTCATAGGTGAGATCTCCAAGGTAAATTTTTAATGGTTTCATTTTATCATTCACTCTGTAGTTATTTACTTTTAATTATTTATAATATGTATCTAAAGAATTTTTAATTTATAACAAAATCACTTTCACTATGAATCTTTAATTTATCTGATGGGATTCTTGATAAATGTCAATCATGAAGTCTGGATATTATGTCTTTAACTGGTATCTCTGGGGCTATTTAGAATTTTAAATTTGTCTATAATTTTCTTAATACTTTTATTGCGAAAAGAATTCGTGGATTTGATGAAGAAATTTAGCTATGATCAAATGAAGGGCGGATGGTTTGTAGGTGATTTTGAACCTTCCGCATTCAAAACGAAAAATTTTGAAGTTGGTTATTTGAAACATAAAAAAGGTGACATGTGGGATAAACACTATCATAAGCATGCAACAGAAATTAATCTTATTGTGCGGGGGAGAGTTAAAGTTAACGATGAAATTTATTCTAAAGGAGATATTTTCATAATAGAACCAAATGAGACAGTAGATCCCTTGTTTCTTGAAGATACTGAGGTTGTTGTTGTGAAAACACCATCAATTATCAATGATAAATATATTATAGAAAGATGAAAGAAATCCTAGCTCATAGAGCAATGCATAATTGCAAGGATAATACTGTTGAAGGAATTAAAAATTATTCTAATCTCGGATTCGGTTCAGAATTAGATTTAAGGTATGGTAAAAATGGAGTTTATTTATCACATTCCATATCAGAAACTGGTGATTTATTTGAAGATGTATGTAAAGTTTTAACTAATTCAAAAATAAGAATTGCTCTTCATATAAAAGAACTTGAAGTTGTTGAACAAACATTAGAACTATTGAAAAAATACTCTGTTAAGAATTTCTTTTTTGTGAATACAGATTATAAAAAATTCCCTTCTGCTATAAACGAAGAAATTGTAATATCTTTTTACGCTAATGAAAGACCAATTAATGTAAATGAAAAAATTCTTTGGTGTGATGAAGTAAAAAGTGAATGGTATGATAAAGATGTTATATTAAATCTTCATAAACAAAATAAAATTCTATATGGAATGTCAAAAGAACTCATAAAACCATTATGTGATAAAAGTGAAATAAAGTTAGAATGGGAAAGATTGGCAAAATTAGGATTCGATGGATTGTGCACCAAATACCCAATCGAATGTTTCAATTTTCTAAAACGAGGTGGTCTAATTTAACATTGTAATGCCAATGGCTGGAAAGGCATTAAGGCTTGTTGATGCTGGATATGATGTACCCAAACCTCTTGTTAGTGTACTTGGAAAAACTATTGTCCAGTGGTCAATAGAAACATTAGGATTAAAAGGAAATTACATTTTTTGTTGTAAACAGGAACATATTGAAAAGTACAATATTGATAAGATTCTAAAAGGGCTTATTGCAGATTCTGAAGTTATTCCGATTGATTATCAAACAAGGGGAACGTTAGAGTCTGTTCTTGAAGCAAGAAATAAAATAAATAATGACGAGGAGTTAATTATCTCAGATACGGATCATTGTTTAATTTGGGATCCGACTAATTTTGATAAAAATATTAGATGTAAAGACATAGATGCATGTGTAATGGTTTTTCCCAAACCTATTTACTCAAAAGTAGCAAGCTACGTAAAACTGAACAAGGATGGATATGTCATTGAATCAGCTGAAAAAATACCAATAAGTACAATTGCGACAGTGGGTTTACATTATTTTAAAAGGGGATCTGATTTTGTAAAGTATGCAGATAAAATGATAGAACAAAATGTTTCATATAAAAACGAATTCTATATCACTCCTATCTACAGCTTGTTAGCAGCAGCAGGAAAAAAAATCATTACATCTCCAGTTAAAAAAATGTGGGCTTTAGGTAATCCCAACGAAATTAATTTATTTAAAAAGGAATATAATAATAAAACTCATTCCTTATAATCTATATGTGTTTTATGAAAATTTACTAGTTTTTCTTTTATTTCGTTTAAAATATTTTTAGCCATTAATTCTCCAGATATTTTTTGATCAAGCAAATTATCTTTGTTAAGTGAAGGAACATGATATTGCACAAAAATTCTAATTTTAGATTCGGTTCCTGACGATCTAATTGTTATATTGTTGTTATCTGATCCTAGGAATAACCTAATTCCTTCGTCTGGAAAGTTTTTCCAGTATTTATTATCATATCTTCCAGTCGAGTATTTTTTTACAGAAGAAACAGGTAAGCCAGCTATAGTGTATGGCGCACCTGTTTTGGTCTTTCTAAAAGCTTGGTCTGCAATATTTTCAGCATTTTGCATAATGTGTTTCTTATAAAATTCTCCAGTAACACCATCAAACATTCCTTTTTCAGGAATCTGTGATCTAAGAGTTACAAAATAGCCTATTTCGGGATCAAGATATAGTTCATCTAATAATCGTAGACTGTTGAATTTTGTGATTTTGCATATGCAATAATTTCAATTAGCAAGGCTGCTGCCAAAATTCCATCTTTTTCTAAAGTATGAGATTTAATGGAAGTTTCAATAAAGGGATTACCGGCAATTGTGAAACCATTACTCTCTTCAAAGATTCCATAGTTAATTTTTCCTTGCTTCCATTCCTGTTTTACTATATTTATCAAATGAGAAAATCCTACGTTTCCATTTATACACTCAATTTGAAATTTTTTTGATAAGGCATCTAATGAATCACTTGTTACAAAACTTTTGACGATAAAGAGGTTTTGTCTATCTAAAACTGTCAAATTATTTTCTATAGACAAATTTCTAAACATATACCATAACAAAAGCAACCATAGGTCATTTGCTTTAAGTAATTTCCATTTTCCATAATGTTGTTGTTCAGATGGAGGAACATTAAAGATGAAGCCTAAACGATCAGAATCTGGATCATTAAACATTAAAACATCTAAATTCTTCAGTTCATCTTTACCATATTCTTTAATAAATTCATTAACTATTACATTAGCGGTACTAACTTCACCAGGATCTAGGACTTGTCCTACATCATAAGAAGGAAACTTGGGGTTGGGGCTATTCATCTTGGTTACATATTTTACATTTTTGACATTGAGATCCGTTAACATCTTGGATATTATTTTAAAACCTGTTCCGTGAATTGCTGAATACCCTATTTTGATTTCTGCTGAATGTTTTTGAATTAGTTCAGATCTAAAAATCAGGTTTTTAATTTGATTAATGTAGTCTTGATGAATTTTAATGGATTGACAATTTATTGAATCAGTTTTTTTCTTTGAAGTTAAGCACATTAATTCTTTCTCACTTGCTTTATCAATTTTATTTCTTAGGTAGTCTTTCAAAATATCTTTAGAGATCTTTTGGAATTTGCTTTGCATTATATTGTTCGAGATTTGTTTTTGTATTTGATAATTTGGGGTGGCGCCAGATTTTATTAGTATTTTGTAGCCATTATATCGTTTATCATTATGGCTAGCAGTTATTTCCACACCAATATCTGCATCTAGATTAGTTATTGCAAATGACAATTCAGGTAAAGGGTTTGGCTCACTAAAAAGAAAAACTGTAAATCCATGTAACAGACAAGTCTCAGCTACAATTTGCGAAAATATTTTACTGTTTAATCTATTATCAAATCCAATTACTATTTTTTTCATATTGTGTTTTTTCATGTATTTGGCTAAGCCTAAAGTAAACTTCATTATCGTAACTTCGTTGACAGTGTTTGGTCCACGTAAAAATTCGGATTCCAAACCATTTTCATGTATTTGGTTTAAAATCTTTTCAGTATCGTTTGCATTCATCACAGTTACCATTTTGCCTCTTATCGAACTTGTTCCAAAACCTACATTTTCATAAAATGCATCAACTATTTCCAACCATCTTTCTTCTTTCATAGCAATTAAAAGAGAATTGAGACATATTTCGGGAATTTCATCACATACCCATTTTTTAATATTATTCAAAGTATTTTGGGTAATAATTTTGGATTGATCTATTAAGAACTCATTTTTTTCAAAATCAATCTTCTCCAAAAGTTTTTTTTCTAAAGAAGAACAAATTTTACTTCTTAAACTTGGTTTAATATCATCAAATCTTAAACAAAGATCATCAAACTCAATTTTCATATTTATTACGTAATTTTTCGTCAAATATTAAATAATAGAAAAAAAGCAAAAAGCTGTATGAAACTTGGTTTTGTTATCTCTATGTATGATGAAATAGACACAGTAAACAGCACAATAAATAACATCAAAAAAAATAATTCGCCAATAATTGTAATCCAGTCTGATCCAAACCAATCAGAAAAGCTTGTAGAACAAAACCAAGTTGACTTTTATCAAAAATTACCTGATCTTGCAGGCTCAAAAGAAAGTTATTTGAAAGAAAGAGAAGATGGATTTACACCTACTGGACCACGAGCCCTTACCAGAAACTATGGTACAGGTTTTACTATTGCTAAAGGTTTTGATGTAGATTGGTGGATTGGAATTAATGGAGATGTTTTCATTTCTCATCTTAATGGAATAAAAAAAATTATTAGAAATATGGTTCAAGAAAAAAAATCAATTGGAATTACACGTGCTGTTGGTCAAGTATTTTGGGAATCTAATCAAGAATTAACTCGAATTCAGAAAGATGACACTACTGATTTTATGCCTCAATTCTTTATAGTGAAATCTGATCTTATTGAAAAAGGATTATTTTCAAAAATTGAAATTACAAATATCTATACCTCTGAGCAGTGTTTTGGTGATGAGGTAAAACGGTATTGTACAGAAAATAATATTGATTTTGAAGATATCACACTTATCATTTCTGATTATGCATATCCCCAATTTATTTCTGGATTACAATATAATCCTGATCGAATCAATATGCCCAGATACGCTGATGGATTTGTAAATTTTTTAAGAAGATTAAAAATCAGATATTCAAAGTGATTTGCAGGTAATCATTTGTTATATGTTCAAACAGAAATAATTATTTCTATTTTACCCAATTTTGCTCTTTCATGAGTTTTTTCAATTGTGCTATAGTCAAAAATTTCTTTGAGCCAGAATCATATTCCTTAAAACTCAAACTCTTTTTTGTAGATGTTTGATCATACTCATAATTCTCTATACCAATTATGTAGTGATCTTTTTGGGATCTTGCAAATCGCATTTCTTCTTCAGAAATTAAAATCTCATGAATCTTTTCACCAGGTCTAATTCCCACATATTCGATTGGATAATTTTTGTTCTTTGTGATAATTTCTGCATAAGCTTTTGCGAGATCAATAATTTTTGCTGTTGGTGCCTTTCTAACAAATATTTCACCACCTTTTGCATTTTTTAACGCATAAAAAACAAGTTGAATTGCATCATGTAGTGTTAAGAGGAATCTAGTCATATCGGGATGAGTTACAGGAAGTGGCTGTTTTTTACTAATTTTTGTGTCCCACAATGGAATTACACTACCTCTACTTCCAAGAACATTTCCATATCGGACAGAACAAAATATAGTTTTATTTTTTTCATATTGACTGGAACGGAAAATTTTCTCCTGTAAAGCTTTTGTCATACCCATTGCATTAACTGGTTTTACAGCTTTATCGGTACTAATTGCTACAACATGCTTAACACCTCTTTCAATCGCAGCTCTCACTAAATTATGAGAGCCAATGATATTGGTATTCACTGCTTCAAGAGGATATAATTCTGCTGAAGGAACTTGCTTCAATGCTGCAGCATGAAAAACTACATCAATGCCTGCACAAACTGTATGCAAACGTGAATAATCCCTAACATCACCAATTACATAGGTAGTTATTTTAGAAATTTTTTCATCATGAAGTTCTTGTTTCATAAGGTGTTGTTTATTTTCATCTCTGCTAAAGATAATTATTTTTTTTGGTCTGTATTGTCTTAGTTCTTTTACAATCTGATAACCAAAACTACCTGTGCCACCAGTAATCAGAATATTTTTACCATTAATAATAGAAGAATAGTTCAAATCAAAAATATTTTTGTTTGATATTTAATAAGTCTTAGTTAGAAATCATCTTTAAACATAATCATATAGTCTTCAACATTTTAATTAGCTTAAAAATCAATTACTGGTATGAAGGTAATGTCAATATTTGGAACTAGACCAGAAATTATTCGCCTTTCTAGGATTTTCCCTCTACTTGATAAGAACTTTGATCATATCATGGTAAATACAAACCAAAATTTTACAAAAGAATTAAGCTCAATTTTCATTGAAGAATTAAATCTTCGTAAACCGAATTACAATTTAAAAATAAAAACTGACAAATATGGTAATGAAATTTCTGACATAATTCAAACTAGTGAAAAAATTCTTCTAAAAGAAAAACCTGACGTATTACTTATTCTAGGTGATACCAACAGTGGTCTTTCAGCAATTCCTGCAGCACATCATGGAATAAAAATTGTTCATCTTGAAGCAGGAATGCGTGCATATGATTCAAGAATGCCAGAAGAAAAAAATAGAGTTTTAATTGATCATCTGTCTACAGTTTTACTGCCTTACACTAATTATTCTAGAGAGAATTTGATAAGAGAAAATATCCATCCAAGTAAAATATACGTTGTAGGAAATCCAATAATTGAAGTAATAAATCATTTTGCACCACAAATTGAGAAAAGTAAGATTCTTTCACGTATGAAATTGAAGCCAAATGATTTCTTTTTAGTTACTGCACATAGAAGTGAAAATGTTGATAATAGACAGCAACTACAGATTATTTTTTCAGCACTAGAAAAAATTCATAAAAAATTTAAAAAACGCATAATCTATCCAATGCACCCAAGAACCGCTAGTAAAATCAAAAAGAATTCAGTTCCAAATGGAATAGAAATTATAAAACCAATAGGTTTTTTTGATTTTACAAAACTTGAAAAAAATGCAATGTGTTGTATAACTGATTCAGGAACTATACCAGAAGAAACATTATATTTCAAAAAACCATGTGTTACAATTCGTGAAACTACTGAAAGGCCAGAGACCATTGAAGCTGGTTCAAATATTCTTGCAGGATTAGATGTTGAGAATATATTTAATTCCGTTAAACAAATGATATCAAACAAACCAGAGTGGGCATGGGATCCATCCTTAGGTGACGGAAAAACTGCCATCAGAGTTGCTAATATTCTACGAAGTAAACTAGAAAGACGAAAATTTACTCTGTGATCCTTATTAACAAAAAATCTGATATTTGAACAAGATATGAAAATTTTAGTTACTGGGGGAACTGGGAATTTAGGCTCTGAATTAAAAAAAAATATTCCTGATTGCTACTGCCCAACAAGATCTGAATTAGATATTACAAAAAAAGAAGATGTGGTTAATTTTTTTCAAAAAAATGAAATTGATTTAATTATTCATACTGCTGCTTTAACTAGCATAAGATTTTGTGAAGAAAATAAAAAACTTACATGGAAAACAAATGTACAAGGCACAAAGAATTTAGTTGATGCAACATTAAAAGCAAAAAATAATATTAAATTTGTTTATGTTAGCACTGCATGTGTATTTGATGGATATTCTGGTATGTATAAAGAAACTGATATTCCATACCCTGAAAATTTTTATGCATTAACTAAGCTTTTAGGAGAAAATGAAGTGACAAAACTTTCTAATTATTTAATTATTAGAACAAATTTTGTTGCAAAAACAACATGGCCATATCCGAAAGCATTTACAGACAGATTTGGTACATATCTTTTTGCAGAAAATGTTGCTTCAGGAATTAATGAAATCATATGTGAGGATTTGAATGGGGTTGTGCATGTTGTTGGTGATAAAAAAATTTCTATGTATGAATTAGCAAAGATTACTACAGAAAATATTTTGCCCATGACTATTAATGATTATGATGGTCCTTCATTAACAATGGATATGAGTTTGGATACAGAACGTTGGAAAAAATATACATTAAAATAAAATTAAGCTAGAACAGTTTACAAATTTTAGTATCTGTTATTCTTAAATTTTATATTCATTAAAAATCACATATTTCTATTGCACTGGATACAACTATCTACATTATTCAAAATTCTTCCACAAATAGTTAAATGGGCATTTCTAAAAGATGATAAGAAATATTTGTATATGCAAAAAGTTGCATACCAAAATGCTGCTAGGAACTCAACTTATGGTTCAAAGAACAAAGATGATTTCGTTGTAGGTTCGTATGAAGAGCAAAACAAGTGGGAGGATTATGATAAATATTTGATGAAATATATCGATTCAACCTTCCAAGAAAAAATTGCTCTTGATTTTGCTTGTGGACCCGGTAGAAATATTGTGAAATATAACAAGCGGTTTAAACGAATTGACGGCTGTGATATCAGTCAAAACAACCTTAATAATGCAAAAGAGAATTTAACATATCATAAAATTCCATTGCCAAATCTATACGTAACAAATGGTGATGATTTAGGTATGGAACAAGAAAATTATTATGATTTTATTTTTTCTTCGATAGCGATGCAACACATATGTGTTTACGATATTCGATTTTCAATTCTAACAAAAATGTACAAATCTCTAAAAAAAGATGGCAGAATTTCCATTCAAATGGCATTTGGAACATTTAGGGAAAACTCTGTAGGCTATTACGAAAATCACTTTAACGCGATGGGAACCAATGGAAGTTATGATACACGCGTAGAGGATCCAAATGAAATAAAAAAAGATCTAGCAACTATTGGATTCAAGGACTTTGAATATTGGATTCGTCCTGCTGGTCCAGGTGATGCTGATACCAACTGGATTTTTTTTACTGCTAGTAAGTAGAAAAGATTCATTACACTAAAATGATATAAATTTAATTTTAATTCAAGAATGAAAATCGTAGTTGTTATTCCATATTTGAAATCAATTGGTGGTGCTGGAAGATATGCTTGGGAGTTTTGTGAATATCTTGCCTCATGTGGCGATGATGTAATTGTTGCATCACTTTACACAGATAAAACATTATACAAGCCAGAAAATAAAATAAGGGTAATTGATCTTGGTAACGAAAAAAGTCTTACACAGTCGATAAAATTTTGGCTGGAGCTAAGAAAAACTTCTAGATTACTTCATAAATTAATTGATCAAGAACAACCCGATGTTGTTTTTTTTAATCATTATCCATGTACAATGTGGGTTGAAAAATATGATAATATCCCAACAATCTGCTACCCTCAAGACATTAATTTACTTTATACTAACACGTATATCAAAAATCTTACTACAAAAATTAGAATTTCTTGGGAGATAATTAGATTGTTTGTTAGGTTTTATGATAGATATAAATGGAAATTTTTTGATCAAGTAATCTGTCATAGTAAATTCACCGCACAAAATGTTAAAAAACACTATGGAGTTAATCCAGAAGTTATTTACTTGGGTACAAACACCAATGTATTTTCACCCACTAAAAATTGTATTAAGAAAAATGCAATACTTACTTTAGGCGACTCAAAAATTCGTCGAGCAGATCTATTAATTAAGGCATCTAGTAAATTACTAAAAAAAAGAAATGATTTTGAAATATGGATTGTAGGAAGTACTGGCAAACTTGATATAGAACTTAAATCACTGGCTAAAACCATAAATGTTGAAAAAAATGTAAAGTTTTTTGGAAAAATCAGTGATTCTGAACTAGCAAAACTTTATTCTGAATCCTTAGTAACTGTGCATCTTGTAAAAGAAGCACCTTTTGGGTTAATTGTTATTGAATCAATGTCTTGTGGAACGCCTGTTATATCCTGGAAACCAGGAGGTCCTGAAGAAACAATAATTGATGGAGAAACGGGATTCTTAATTGCAGAAAATAATGAAAAAAAATTAGTTGAAAAAATTGAATTATTTCTTGACGACCATAAATTAAGTTCAACTATGGGTAAAAATGGTATTCTAAGAGTAAAAACAATTTTTGATCTTGAACAGCATCATCAAACAATGCGAAATCTTTTACTTAGTTGGATACAACGTAGTTCTAAGAACACCTAATCATTCCCTTCTAATACTATGGGTTTTAAAATTTTAAATATGTTTTCAGATACAATATTATTTCCATAATCTGTCATATGAGCATTATCAAAATAGATGAATTCTGGCACATTATCAAAAATATTTCTGAGATCTTTTACCGTGTGGCAGGAATTATCTAAACCTACAAGTCCATTTGCAAATGTATTATAATTTTTACTACTCTCCTCGCCACTCAGAGTTATTAAGAAATTTTGTTCATATTCTGTTAATGGTTTGTTTCCTGTTCCTAAAACTGGTTGTAAAAGAACTATTGTCTTGTAACCTTTTTCGTTTCCAAACTCACAAGCTCCTTTTATTCGATCATGCCATAAGGCTGTTCTTTCAACCATATGTTCTGATTTGAAGTATGGTTCATATGTTCCATTGTCATTCGTAGTGTCCAACATGATCCTATTTATTAAATAGAGTGCTAGAACTGGAGTTTTGTATTCAGGTAAATATTGCTGAAAGAAAACCAACACTTTCTTTTCAAATGTAGGTACAAATGTATCAAGATTGGAGTATCGTTCCCAATCAAGACGCGCATCATTTGTACCATGATATATAACAATCATGTCTGGATCAAAATTAACCAAGTCATTCTTGATTCGAACCACTTCCTCAATGGACGTACTTCCTTCTATTCCAGCATTAATTACTTGAATTTTTTGATTAATTCCAGAATTAATAAATTGCTCTTGTAAAAATCCAGGTATTGTTGTTGTGTCTGAGGTGCTACCAGATCCATAAAGAGTAGAACCACCAATTACAAAAATTCTGTATATATCATTTGGTTTATCTTGAATGATGTCAGGTCCTCTCATTCCAAAATTATTAATGTTAACTGTACTAGTATGCTGATTTGGAATATAATGTAAATTAATTCCTGTTAGATATGCTATATCACGATAATCATTACATATCTGTTTTTGTGTAGCATAATCAAGATCTGGATAAATATTACTTGTTATGAATATACATGGATTGTTATAATAATCATCAACCCTTAACAAACCCTCAACTGCAGATAATATTATTACTAAAATTACTATACCTAAGATCGATTGTTTCTTGTATGATACTTGAACTGACATTATAACCCATTATTAATTTTAGAAACCAAATAACTGCCCATAACAATGCAATCCATATCTGTTTTTTTAATCATGTTATATGCCTGTTCTGGAGTATTTACAATAGGTTCGCCCATTACATTCATTGAAGTATTAATTATTACAGGAATGCCTGTTTCCTTATAGAATTCATTAATAAGATCATAATACAATGGATTTGATTGCTTTGATACAGTCTGCAATCTTCCTGTTCCATCAACATGAGTTACTGCAGGAATTTTGTCAGGCTGTTTTATTTTAGTTACCATAAGCATGTATGGACTTGGTATATCCAATTCAAAGTAATCTGCAGCATGTTCTTCAAGTACACTAGGAGCAAATGGTCTAAATGATTCTCTATGCTTAATTTTTTCATTTAGTATATCTTTCATTTTTCCGTCACGAGGATCGGCTAGTATACTTCTATTTCCTAATGCTCGTGGACCCCATTCCATTTTTCCTTGATACCAGCCCACTATCTTTCCTTCAGTGATTAAAGTTGCTGTCTGTTGTAACAATAATTCTCTATTAAATTGCTCATACTTGATTTTATTTGAATCAAGAAAATGCTTAATTTCTTCATCAGTAAAGTGTGGACCAACGTAAATATTTTCATGTATTACCTTTGCAGGATCTTCCTCAATTATTCTTGGTTTCTTATTATGAATATAATACAAATATTGGGCACATCCAACTGCACTACCCGCATCTCCAGGAGATGGTGGAATATGGATATTTTCAAAAGGTCCATCCTTAAGCATTCGGTAGTTTGCTACACCATTAAGTGCTACACCACCACCAAGGCATAAATTTTTCATTTGTGTTTTTTTATGAATATAATTTATCATTTTTAGCATGATATCTTCTAAAACTTTTTGTGCGCTAGCCCCAATATCAAAATGAATTTGCTCTGTTTTTTCATTTCTTTTTCTAGGTTGTATTCCAAATAGTTCTGAAAATTTTTCATTTGTCATTACTTTATCGTATGTAAATGCAAAATATTTCATATTGAGGTGAATACTACCATCATCTTTTACATCAATTAATTCTTTCATAATAAGATCATAGTATTTGGGTTTTCCATATGATGATAATCCCATTAGTTTGTATTCTCCCTCATTTACTTTAAAACCAAGAAAATATGTAAATGCAGAATAAAACAGACCCAAAGAGTGTGGCCACCGTATATCATGTGTGAGATTAATTGAATTATTCGTTATTGTACCAAATGAAGTTGTGGTCCATTCACCAACTCCATCTATTGTTAAAACAGCACATTCTTCAAACTGAGATGTATAAAATGAATGTGCTGCATGTGACATGTGGTGGTCAGGAAAAATTATTTCACCCTTGAATCCTTTCAAATGTTTTTTGATATCATCCTTTATCCATAATCTCTTATGAAGCCATTTTGGTATGACATCTAAAAAACTGTATAATCCACGTGGGGCAACTCCAATATAGTTGTCAAGAAGTCTTTCAAATTTTAAAATGGGTTTATCATAAAATGCCACTGAATCTATCTGTTCTTGTGATATTCCAACTTCTTTTAGACACCAATCTATAGCCATACCTGGGAATCCATCATCAAACTTTTGCCTTGAAAATCGTTCTTCTTCTACAGCTGCAATTACATGCCCATCTTTTAGAATGGCAGCTGCCGAATCATGATAATAGCAAGATATACCTAAATTGTACAATTTTAATACTGTTTTGAAATTTTATTAGATTTAAAATCGTTAGGATCTAGCCAATAGGTTTCTTTTTGTTTTTTTAGTCGTAGAAGATCGATTCTCAATAATCGAAAAACTATACCATAAATTGAAACCAAGAAAATAAATAAAATTCCTAGAAATACCTTCGTGTTAATTATTGCAATTGTATCAAGAGCTTTGGATAACTTTCTAGCAAATATTTGGGAAATAGATACAATTCCCAAAATAAACGAAAACATTATCTCAAGAGAGAAAAATCCTAATGCGCTGGTTATAACAAAAAACCAAAAAGATAGACCAGCAGAAACTGCTAATGCCTTGAATCTAGGAGAAGAAAGTTGCATTTTAAATTGGATAAATGAATGCGATTAATCCACTCTGTGATAGTGCTGTAACTCCAATAAGTGCAATTAATACAAGGATTATTGGAAACATATGGAATTTCCGTCTATGAATTAATATTTCAAATATTTCTTTAACTGTGCTTAGTCGTCTCATTTTGATGTTATTAGTTTTTTACAAATGCTAATTATATGTTTATATAAATTCATAGTAATCTATCGTTAAAAAAATTCTAAAATTATTTAAAATTTTTAATTACATCATGAAATATCTGGATTAGTTGGTCAGAAAGCTTATCCCAATAATGATGCTCTTTAATATAGGAAAACCCATTATTTCCTAATTCGGTTAACTTTGTTTTATCTTGCAGTAATTCTTCAATTGATGAAATAAAATCCTTAGATTCTGAGTAAACTATACCAAAAGTATCATTTGGTAATAATTCTATTGTTCCTTTTAATGGAGTAGACAAAACAGGTTTTCCACATGAAAGATATTCTAATATTTTTGTTGGAATTATGCTATTTGTTAATTCATTAATTTCAAAAGGATTCAAACATAAATCTGAAAGTGCAATATACTGTGGAATTTCTTTTTGTTCTATAAAGCCTGTGAAAATAACACTATCATTCAGCTTAAGTTCGTTAGATAATAATTTTATTCGATTAAAATCTGGTCCTCCTCCAACCACTATAAATTTAATTTGTTTTATTTTGCTTTGTAGTTTATGAAAATTTTTCAATATATCATCAAGTCCCGCAAATGGATATAGAGTCCCCATAAACAGAATAACACGATCATTAGACTGAATTTTTAACTCTTTGAGTAATTCAATATTTTTTTCCAAAGGTTTGAAATGTGTTGAGTTAATTCCTAAAGGAAAATATTTTGTAAGATTGGGTTTAGAGCCCATTTTTTGTGCATAATTAGAAAGCTGAGGAGTTGTGGTTAGCACAAAATCGGCATTAGAAAAGATAGTTTTTTCAAGATTTTTGGTGTAATTTTGTAAAAAAGGAATTCTAACTAATTTGTGGGCAATATCTAATGATCTAAAAATAATAGGTATTTTGAATTCTTTGGCAAGTTCAATACATTGAGTTCCATTTGTAGCTACGCCATATAAAAAAATCAGATCAATCTTTTTCTCTAGAATTATTTTTTTTATGATTTTCTTACACGACAAAAAATGAGAAATTCTGTTGAATCCTTTGATTAAAAGTGAGCTTGGTCGTATCAAAGTGATTGAAGCATTATCATAAAGTCTATGATAATTATTGATGATTGAAGTTGTAAAACCATTTTGAATTCTTGAAGTATCAGATTCTGCACAATCTACTACGTAAACATCGTTATTCTTAGTAGAAAGAATTTCAGCCAGATGATGTGGTTCAAATGGAACTTTTTTAATCCAGTCTATTTCATGAACAATTAATATTTTCATTTTTATCATCACGCTTTTGTTTTAATTTCTTTTATTATTGATTGAACTAAACGCCGTGTATTACTATCAATTAGATAGGTTATCATTATATACATACTAACACCTAATGCTGCATACATTAACACTTCTGGTATAAAAGAAAAGATATCAGTAGAATAAGTTAGAAATTGATTTATCAAAATGTATGTAAAAGTAAATACTCCAATTGCAGTTAAAAGAAATTTAGTAATACTAGATACATTAAGTTTTATTGTTATGTTTTTCTTTAGTAAAAAGTAGAGGATGCATACAAGTGGAATTTGTGTAATTAATGCTATACTAGCCCAAAATATTAACAATTCTTGATTTGAACTATCATAACCTACGAGTATTAGTAACCCTACTGTTAAAATCAAAACATAGATTGTTGTTTGAATTAGTCTGATTGTTTGTGGAACAAATAACTTACTTTTGAGATAATCTTTAAAGGTTGAATTTTCGTTCTTGTCTACTTTTTCAATGCCTGCCAATGATAGTAAAAATACATTTGTTAATACAGTAAGAAACATTTCAACTGCCATTATGATAACTACTGGTACACCTATTTCATAAATTGGATTTAATGCATATAATCCAGGTCTTGCAAATGTAATTACTAAAGCTGTTAAAAGAATTCCAAAATAGAATAAGTGTGTTAAATTCTCGTTAACAAATTCCCTTGTTTTTTCTTCAAGTAACTTGGGATAAACAGCTCTTGATATTAATGCTGTATGTGAGATCATACTAGGAAGTACTACTGCTGCCGACCAAAAAGCTATACCAACTACAGAACTAGTAACAATAGTAAAAATAGAAATATCAAATCCAGCAACTAGAATTGCTAATCCCGGGTAAAGTGGAAGCCATGATAATCTAAGCCATTTTTTTAGTTCAGTTTTTTTAAAATGATTTTTAATTTTCTCTCTTGCATAAAATGATAAAACTGCGATACTCACCAAATTTGCTATAAATAATGAAAGAATTATTCCAGTTACACCAAGATCTAAGAAATAAATAAAAAATAATGCTGAAGGTATTTGTGAAATTCCAAAAGATATTGTTCCATAACTAATTGCATGTGGTTTCCAACCTAAATTTATGGCCGTTAGAATTCCATTAAGAGCCAGTGGGGGTATCAAAATAGCAGCAAAAAGTAATGTATTCTGATTTTCGTTGGTGTAAAAACCCATTAAATAGGAAATTATGATGTAAACAGATACTGAGCATATAGATAGTAACATGCTTGAAAGCACTGCAGTTTTACCAGATTCAATATTTCGTGCAGTATCTCTTGTTGACCAATATGAAATTATGGGATTTATCATGCAGACATAAAGAATTAGAGCGTTAATGAGTCCCCAAGTTCCATATTCTTCAGGAGTTAAAGTTCTGGTTATAATTAATGTAAAAATTACTCCAAAAATAATCGATAAAATTCCTCCAATAAATGAGATTAATCCAGTATAAGTAACACGTATTCCTGACAAATTGAAATCTAGACATTTACCTACAATAAGAACATAAAGATTCTTTCATTTTGAATGGCTAGTAAATCATGATGATTTTGAATTAGCCATGAACTTTCTCACTATAGTTTTATTAGATTCTATTTTTTGGTTCCTATAGGTTGGTAGTACTGTGTTAAAGATTCTTGTTGTCAATAACGTATTTCCACATATTAAAAATAGAACAACTATTTTATTCAAAAATATTGTACCTATAATTAAGAAGACATTAGATGTTAAAATTTTTTGGATAATTACTGATGATTATGGAGAACGAATAATAAATACAGATCCAGATTATGAAATCTTCTATTTATCAGATTTTAATAATGCATGTGAGATAATAGAAAAAATTAAACCTGATTTGAGTTATCATCTAATCGGAAATAGTATAATGGACTATGCCTTTATGGAGGCAGAAAGAGCATTAAACATTCCTAATTTTGGATTTGCAGATGTCCACTATATAATATCAGAAAATAAAGATGAAATGGTAATTGGTGATTATTTTAGGGATCAAACATCAAGAAAGAAAATATTTTTAGAAAATTCAAGGCAATTCTTTGAGAAAAAAAATACAGGTCAGGAAAATAATATTGAGTCTATTCGTGGAAAAAACTTTCTTAGGAAATGCTATTTTTTAATTAAAACACTTCGCTCGATAGGAAAATCACGTATGCAAATAACCATGGTATTATTTCAATTATTTAAATTACTTTATCTAACACCACCAACAAAATTTAATGAGAAATATAATTGTGATTTGATTTTCACAGAAAGCAAATCTGGAATAGATTATCTTGAATTATCTGGATTGAAAAGAGAAAATATTCGCGTTGTAGGAAATCCTGTATTTGATAATGCATTTGAAAAAAGAAATGAATCCAAGTTTAGTAACAATGATGGACTAAGAGTTTTGTTTATAACAGCTAATCTTGGTAGTGGTCAAGGAAAAAGTGATTTTTCTAAATCAAGGCGTGATCAAATGATAGATGAAACAATTTCGAGTTTACAGAAAATGGAAAAAGATTTATCATTAATGATTAAAATTCATCCTACTGCTGAAAATTATGCAGAGTTTGAAAAATTTACTAAAAAATCCAAAAATATTCAGATTTCACAAAAAGATGACATAATTGAACTACTCAACAAGACAGATATTGTGATTACTCCAGTTACTAGTACTGCTGCACTTATTGCATTAATTATGAATAAACCGATTATTTTATGGAACTATTTTCATGTAGAAGAGGATTTACTACTCAGAAAAAATATTGCATTAGAATGTAAAAACAATAAAGAAATTAGTAATTGTGTCGACTCGGCAAAATCATTTACAGAAAATAATTCTGAAAAGATCAGAGAATTCATTGATGAAAATTTTTCATATGGTAATTCATCTCAACGAATAGTTGATGAGATATTAACTTTTATTAAAAAACATAATTCTTAAATTAATTATTTTTTTGTGTTATTAGCTAAGTCTTTTATTGTCATAGCAAGTCCCTGTTTAATACTAACTTTTGGTGAAAATTTTAACAATCTTTGTGCCTTTGAAATATCTGCACAAATACATTTTTCATCCTGAGTTTCGTTATTTATTTTCAAATTGAGTTTTTTATTTGAAATATCTTGGATTAGTTTTATTATTTGAGTTGAACGATAACATTTTCCTGATGAAATATTAAATGTATTATATTTTTTTAGTTTAGAATTTATTGCTTGAAGTATTCCATCAACTGCATCATCAATAAATAAATAATCACGTTGCTGTCTGCCATTTTGATTAATACTAACTAATTTCTTTTTCTTAATTGATTTTAAAAGGTTCAGTATTAAGCCATTTTTTTTATTTGGACCATATAAGTTTCCCAATCTTAATACTATTATATTGACGTTATTTGTTTTTGCAAAATTTTCATATATTTTCTCATTAAATAATTTTATTAATCCATAACTATACTGTGGTGACAACTTCTTATTCTCTCTTGATGATTGTTTACCACATTCACCATAGACATCAATTGATGAAATTAAAATAATTTTAATATTTTTTTTCCCTTTACATGATTCTATCAAGTTGAATGAACCATTTATGTTCAAATTAATGAAGTTTGAAATTTCTCCATTATACTGACCGACTAAATTTACTATAACATCACCATCCTGAATATTTTTTTTTAGTGTTTTATCTAATATGTTGCCTTGAAATTTTTTTAGAGAAGTTTTTATTTTTGTAGAGTGCACCATAACCGTTGTATTTGTAGAATTAGTTTTTTCTAATCTATCTATTAATGATTTACCAATAAAACCAGAGCCTCCTAGTACTATTATGTTCGCCATCTAATATGTCAACTTTTTTTGAATTGAAATTTTGTTTAGATTAATTGTTTCTAATAATTTAGTTATTTTTTTAGAAGAATTTCCATCTCCGTATAAACCAGATTGTTTTTTTCTCTTTGCTGTTTTAATTGCTAATGTCTTTTTAATAGCATTTTTTATCTGGATTTTATCATAATCGACACTTATGATACTTGATGATTTTGGTCTACCATCTTGTCTAGTACCTATATTTACTGATGGTTTATGTAAAAATGGTGCTTCCATTATACCACTACTAGAATTACCAACTAATACTGAACAGTTTCTAAGTAAGTTGATGTATTTCTCGAATGGTAAACTAGAATAATTCTGAATTTTAGATTTTTTTATTATAGTAGAAATTTTTTTAGAACCTGCATCAGAATTACCAGAAATAATTAAACATTGAGTGTCTAATTCTTTAATTGCATTTATGGTTTCCATAAAAAATTTTTCAATCACTTTAATTTCTGATGTAACGGTATGTTGAATTAATAGTATAACTGGCAAATTAAAATCAACTTTGAATTCTTTTTCTAGTTTTCTTACAGGAATTTTCTTTATATTTTTGATAGCATCTAATGAAGGATTTCCTACCACAAAAATATTTTTAGAATTTTCACCCATTTTTACTAATCTTTGTTTTGCCATTGCATTAGTAACAAGATGTACATGAGCAAATTTTGAAGTTGCATGTCTAATAGACTCATCTATTGTTCCTGTTACTTCACCACCCTCTAGATGAACAACAGGAATATTCATGTGAGCGCCTATAATTGCAGATGCAAAATTTGCGCCAATATCAAAACCTGCAAAGACGATATCTGGTTTTAATTTCTTTATAATCTTAGTTAAACTAATTACTGCAGTACCAAATGATCTTGTCATTTCATCTGCTGTATCATCATTAGATGTATGCATCTTAAACTGTGCATGGATTTTAAACCCATCTTTTTTAATTTCATTAATTGTCATACCATATTTTTTTAATAAATGACTCCCAGTTACAACTAAATAATAATCAAGTTTTGAAGATTTTTGAATTTCTTTGATAATTGGTCGTAATTTAGAATAATCTGCTCTCCTCTCTGTTACAATTAGTATTTTACGTTTCAGGATATATCACTGTAAGATAGCTGTTTATTCTTTGGTATATTTTTTTTAGCACGTTTTTTAAGAATTTTATCATAGTTTATTGCAGGAATTTCACCAGTCCCTGGTCGTTTTACCCAGATATTTTTTTCTGTAAATATTTCATTTTTCTTTATATTCTTAGTTGTTACTACAGACGAATAAGCAAATTTTATTGTAGGTTCTTCTCCATCAAGTATATTTTTTTTTCCATCAAGTGCTTGCTTAATTGCTTTAGAACCTTCAATTAATTGCTGTAACTCGTTTGGATCTATAGAAACTTGAATGTCAGGTCCTTTCCATTTTTTATTTGATGTGAAATGTTTTTCAAGTATTAACGCACCATATGGTACTGCGGCAAAACATGTATAGTTTCCAATAGAATGATCACTAAGGCCAATTACAGTATCTGGAAAATTTGATTTTAGATCGTTTAGAGCACCAAGGCGAACTTTATCATATGGTGTAGGGTACATTGATGTCGTATGTAACAACGCAAAATCAATTTTTGCACTTTTCAAAATGGACACACTTTTACGAATACTTTGAATATTATTCATTCCTGTACTCAGAATAATGGGTTTTCCAAATGATGCAATGTGTTTTATTAGTGGAAGGTTATTACACTCTCCAGAACCAATTTTGTAAGCACAAACATCCATTCTTTCTAGTCTATTTGCTGCTTCACGTGAGAATGGTGTAGATAAGTAAATCATTCCCAATTTTTCAGTATAATCTTTTAGCTTAATTTCTTCTTCTTCTGTTAATGAGCATCGTTTCATTATATTCCAGATAGATTCTTTTGCATTTGCAGGAATGACATTATTCTTTATCATCTCATCGTCAATAATGTGACATTGAAATTTGACACATTCAGCACCAGACTTGTGGGCATCTTTTATCATAGTTTTTGCTTTCAAATAACTTCCTTCATGATTAATTCCAATTTCTGGAATTACTAAGGGAGGAAAATTTTTTCCAATTTTCCTATCAGCAATTTTTATTTGATTATGCATTTTGAACAGAAATTATCATTCTTATTAAAAATTTCTTCTTTTTTGTTAATACGTGGGTAATTAAAAATGGAAATATGTAATATATTTTAGTTTATTTAATTAATTTATTGAAGATACTATGAATTTTTATAAATACTAATATCACAGATTTATTGCTTAATTTTAATTGAAAGTATTAGTTGTGGGATTTGGTTCAATAGGACATAGACATGTTAAGAATCTACTGAAATACCCAGATGTAGAAGTAATTATTTGCACTAATAAAAAATCTATAGACAGAGAGATTGAAAAAAGTTGTAAAATTGTAAAATCATTAGAGAGTGGAATCAAGGAAACTCCCGATATTGCTTTCATAACTAATGTTACAAGTGAACATGTATCAACTGCAATAAAATTAGCTGAGCATGGAATTAATTTATTCATAGAAAAACCACTATCTCATTCTATGGATGATATAGATACCTTATCAGAAATCATTAAAAAGAAAAAAATTAAGGTGATGATAGGTAGTAATTTTAGATTTCATGAATGTTTAAAAAAAATAAAAGAATTATTAGATGAAAATGTCATAGACGAAATAATTTCTGTTAGAGTTGAATGTGGCTCATATTTACCAGATTGGCATCCAAATGAAGACTATAGAAGTGGATATGCAGCACAAAAAGAATTAGGTGGTGGTGTAGTTTTAACGTGTATTCATGAGATTGATTATTTACATTGGTTTCTTGGTCAGGTAGATGAAGTGGTATCTTTTTCTGGTAAATATAGTGATTTAGAATTGAATGTTGACGATTTATCAACAGCATTATTAAAATTCAAAAAAAATATTATTGCAGAACTCCATTTAGATTTCTTTCAAAGAAAAGAATTTCGAAGTTGCAAAATTATAGGAAAAAAAGGAACAATTTACTGGGATTCTGATATTAATTTGGTAAAATTGTTTGATATTAATGAAAATAAATGGATAGAAATACTAAAAGTGTCTAATTATGACAGAAATCAGATGTTTACGAAAGAACTGGATTATTATTTGGATTGTATTAATCACAATAAAGAACCCATGAATAGTATTATTGAATCTGGAGAAGTTCTTAAAATTGCATTAGGAATTATTGAATCGTCCAAAACAAAAAAGGTTGTGAAAATTTGAATAAAAAAAATATAATCTATGATTTATTTCAACTTGAAAATAAAACAGTAGTATTAACTGGAAGTTCAGGCAGATTAGGAAGCCAATATGCTCATATTCTTAGCGCTGCAGGCGCAAATGTAGTTCTAGTGGATAAAGAAATAAACAAAAATAAAAAACTAGAGCAAGAATTAAACAAAAACTACAATACCAAAGCAATTGCATATACGGCTGACATTTCGAACAAAAAGGATATAATTAAAATGAAAAATACAATTGTAAAAAAATTTAAGAAAATTGATATTTTAATAAATAATGCTTTTTACAATCCTAATCAATCAAAATATTCATCTATTTCTTTAGAAAAATTTCCATTAAAACTATGGAATGAAGTAATTAATGTTAATCTAAGTGGAGTTTTTTTGTGTTCCCAAGAAATTGGAAGTGTTATGGCAAAACAAAAAACTGGGGTTATTGTAAATATTGCCTCGATTTATGGTTTGGTAGGCGCTGATCAAAGAATATATGGAAAAAATAAATTAAACTCACCCATTTCTTATGCTGCAACCAAAGGTGCTGTTGTTAATTTAACACGTTATCTAGCAGCATACTGGCATAAGAAAAATGTTAGAGTAAATACACTATCGTTAGGAGGAGTTTTGGATAAATCATATATGGATAAATCCTTTATTAAAAAATACTCCGAAAAAACAATTCTTGGTAGAATGGCAAATCATAATGAATTTAATGCAGCATTATTATTCTTGTCATCAAATGCATCGTCATATATGACTGGTGCAAATTTAGTGTTAGATGGTGGATGGACTGCTTGGTGATAAAAATTAAAAAATTAATTTGGCCTAAGGATATTTTTTTGAATTATAATCTCAGCTAGTTTAAATTCAAATTCAGTATCAATCATTAAACCTGTTTCTGGTGGTATCTCATATGGTAAAGCCTTTGGAAGTAAAGGTTTTCTGAACTTAAGAAATTTCTCAGTATTATATGTAAATAAACCGTTTAACTGATATACAATTGGAGATGTTTGTCTACTAACTGGTCTCTTTCCTTTGTTTTTTACAATTTTTAAAAATCCATTTGAATCTAGTTCCATCATGTTAAAGTACGGATTCAAATGTTGTCTGTAAACACCAAATACTGCATTACAGTTTCTCCGTTTTAATAATCGAATACTTGCAGCAATATCCTTACTTCTGATAAAAGGTACAGTACAATCACGACTAACAAATGTATCAAAATCATATCCTAATTCATGTAATTCTTTCAAACCATGAACTAACACCTCTGCCATACCTGCTGAATTAGTAGCAAGTTTTTTTGGTCGTAAAAATGGAACGTCTGCACCAAATTTTTGGGAAATTGTTGCAATTTCTTTGTCTTCTGTAGAAACTATGACGTGACTAAAAATGTTAGACTTGATAGAAGATTCTATTGCATATGCAATTAGTGGTTTTCCTGCAAGTAATCTAACATTTTTTCTGGTAACTCCTTTAGAACCCCCACGTGCTGCAATAAAACAAATTGGTTTCGTCAAAATTATCTACTTTAATCCAATACCAACTTTGAATTTCTCATGCCAAATACCATCTTTATCTTGCTCAAAAAGTTCGGGATTATACCATTTATCCATAATCGTCCAAAATTCCTTTATTGACATATGTGTAAATTCAAGAAACTTATCTACTATTCCCTGATCAAGCTTTTTATCCCGTTCTTTCACAAATGGTATCATCTCTTCACGCGTTTTCATACCAGACCTAATCCATCTAGACGCCATTTCTGTTGCTGACGCATGACCATATTTTGGATATTTGAGATATTGACCTATCAGATACCCTATAGAATCTATCTGGTTGTAGTTTTCAAGAGTTCCTTCTCTTACATATTCATGTTCTAGATGTCTAAACCCAAATCTTTTTGCTACTTCATAATTATGATTCGTATCCCAAGGAACAAAATAGCTCATATAAACAGGATTCAAATTCTTTTTTTGACATTCTTCTATTGATGGCGATTTTGCAGCAAGAAGTTCACTTTCTGTAATATCACCATCTTCTAACCATTTATCCCAAATGGGTTTAACTACATCATTTAATGGTTGCAACATAGCAGACGAGGTTTCTGTGTTATATTTTCCTCCATATGTGTAATTCACATCTTCACCATAAACTAATAATTCCAAACCTAATTTCATAGTCATTTTATAAGGATATGAATAAAGTAATGCATCGTGATACCAAGTAGGTGAACCAATTTCGATAAACGCCTTTCTTAACATTTTTCTTGATATATTTCTATTTGGATTAAACATGATGATATCACAACTAAATGTGTCAGATAAATTTTCTAAGTTTTTTCTTCCAGTTTCTGTCCAATCTAAAAGACCTGAAGTAAGAAGTACAGGATTCATTTTCATGACTTCTTTCATATAATAAACTTGAAAGTGAGAATCCTTTCCTCCAGAAACAGCAATAGCACAGTCATAGTCATTACCGTTACTTTTTCTATATTTACTACATAATTGCTCAAACTCGGTCATTCTTTGGGCCCAATCTGTACTTTTTTGTTTATCATAATTGATACACGCTGTACAAACCCCATCTGAAAAAACTATTCCAGGTCTAGTATCTGGCATTAAGCAATTATTACAATATTTTATTTATAATCACCAAATTTCATATCTACTGTTTGTCTTAAAAACAATTATTAAAAAAGTTACTAAAGAATCTAGTCAATAGAATAATATAATTAAAAACTAGTGTTCAGATATTAATGGATTATCAAATATGGAAGAGAAATCCGAACCTTGTTTCTGGACAAGAATATGTCACAAATCAACTGGTTGCAAAAGAGGCATCAGCAAAAGGTTTTGGTGCTATAATTGATGAATATGTGTATATTAATTCTGAAAATGTGGATAGCACATTCAACATTATCCCAAAATCATCGGGATTAATTCATGGTGTAGGTATAGATCTAGGTGGCGGTGTTGGATGTATTTCTTCAACCTTAGCAAGAAGAGATTCGGTTGATAAAATTTATTGTATTGAACTGGTTGAGGATGCAGTCAAACTATGTCATAAGATAGTTAAACAAGAAATTCTAAAAAATGAAGAACATAAAGTAGTGTCAGTAGTAGGTGATTACGATAATCTAGAGTTAGAGGATAATTCAATTGACTTTGCAGTTTCATGGGATTCTATGCACCATTCTACAGATCCAATTAAAACATTCAAAGAATGTAAACGTGTGCTGAAAAAAAATGGTGCGTTTATCATAGTAGATAGAGCACATAATAATTCAATTCCAGATTCAGAAATTGAACGTATGTTAAATATTACATATGATGAAAAGTTCCTTACCAAGTATTATAGACCAAAAGATACAATTCTGACACGAAGACAAAACGGTGAACATGAATACAGATTTTTTGAGTGGAAAAAGTTTTTTGAGGAATCAGGGTTTGATTTGTTGGATAGTGTAATTATAAAAACAGAATCTGATGAAAATAGAAAATTAAGAAATGATAATAATCTCAAAGAAATATTTGTTGATTATGAATTAGGAGCATTTGGAAATAGAAAAGTTGCATTTGTGTTAAGATCTAATTAGTAATTAAAAATTATAACGTTACCAATCGAATTGGTTTTTTGGGTGATGATAGATAATTTGCTATTAATCCATTTTCTAAATTATTTTTATATTTTTGTAAGATTTCTTGATTAAAGTCACTTGTTTTATAATATCGCTCATTTTCAACACTCCATTGTTTAACAGGAGTTAATTCTATTTTTTTAGTAACCATATCCATTATATGAAATAAAGATTCAATACTAGTTTGAATTACTTTACAACCAACTGAATGTACATTATCACCTACTTGTATTATTGGTCTAGTATGACAAATAATATTCCCTGTGTCAATTCCAGAATTAATATGTAATATTGTTGAACCTACATACTCCAATTCATTATTAACAAAAGGCCAAAAATTTGTTCCACTACCTCTATAGTACGGTGATATACCAAGATGAAGATTTAATGTGGGAATGGATGTCGTTAACGATAATAAAGGTTCTTTTATAATTGATGATCCAAAAACAAACATCATATCTGGTCGAAATTCTTTAATTTTTTGAAGAATGTGATTAGTATTAAGTTCCGTGGACTTGATTGATAATGTTTCAGAATTAAATGAATAGTTATCAGGAAAAAATAATTTTTCAGTTTTGTCTCTTAATTTAAAATGTTCACCTATTGAATTTGGTTCATTATTTTTTAATACATTAGTTGGTTTTGATTGTGAGATAATTAATGAACTATCAGCTCTTAAATCTAAAGAATTAGCAAAAAATTTATGCCTAATTTCATCACTAGTTAAGACAACAATCTTCATTCTAATTCTTGTTTGTTATATTTTGAATTATACTATTTAATTTGAAAGAAGTATCAGTTGAATGAACAGAATATCTTCCTAGTTCAAACTGTGGTATATTTTTAGTATTTAGGATTGGTTCTATTGTGAAACCAATTTTGTATTCATTAGTCTTTTTGATTAGTTCAGATGTAGGTAAATAGTCATCTTTACCTCCAAATGGATAACTGAAAGAATTTATTTTTATATTAAATTTTTGTTCTAGCAAATGTTTGGGTGTCACCATTTCTTTTGTAAAACTATCTGGATCTAGTTCATTTCCTGCTACTGAAATATGTGAATGTGTATGTGTTCCTATATTATGACCCATTTCAAGTATTTTTCGAATTTTATGTTCATTAAGATGAATTATTTCAAGCATGTTTTTGTATTCAGAGGAAAATAGATTTTCGTATATTTCTAAAAGAATTGATCTAGATTTATGGTATCCAAGTTTGTACTTGAATATAGATTTTATTCTAGAGATTGTCTCCCATGAATTATCTTTACTCTTTGAATATTTTAAATCAAATAATTTACTATCAAGTTTGTGATTTACTAGAATTTCCCTAAATTCTTTCAGGAATCTCTCTATGCCAAAAACTGCAAGCGCATAATGAATTATAATTGGATTAGCTGGTAATTGTTCATCCAATATACATGTAGGTACAAAGAAAGTTGCTGACACACCTAGCTCAGATAAAATTTTTGCAACAGTATAATGATCAGATAACCCATCATCAAATGTTAAAAGTACACCTGTATTTTTTTTAGTAAATACATCTTTACCAGTTGAAACACTTAATGCATCTTTTAATGAAATCACATGATAGTTTTTTTGTAGCATTTTAATATGATTCTGAAATTCATCAATGTTAGTTCCAAGTATTCGAGGAAATGGATCTGATTCTTTATTTTGACGTAAATAATGATAGCAAAGAGCTATGTAACTAGAATAATCTTTTAACGAATCTTTTGATGACAAAATTTTTTAAAACCAGTATTTTAGTGAGGATGTCTCCACTGAATCTGTCCATGAAGTCTCTTTAGTGCTTGACTTCTGCCACTTGGTGTATTCTTACGATCTAATTCATCCTGAATTATCTTTGACTCATCATCTGTAAATTGAAATGATATTGAACGTGTTTTATTTAGTTTAAAATCTTTTAATGTTTTATCGGTTGTATTTTTTATCCAATTCTCTATATCATAATCAAACATAAATTCTGGATTTGTTTGCTGTCGATCACCACCTAATGTGTTATGACCTAATCCTGAACAGAAATTAATTATATTTTTTAATTGTTGTTCAATTTCATAAGAAACTATGTTTTTTCTCTTCAATAATCCAAATGCTACATTACCAGCAAATTGAGTCCATTCATCCATACAAGAGTATCTAACTAATGCATTATGATATTGCATAACATTCCTAGCAGCATCTCCAGAAAGTAGTTTTTCATATTCTTGTTTCTCTTGATAATGTGCTTGTATGTCTTCTGGCGAATCCCAAAGTTCTTCAACTGTATCATTTTTAAAACTCTCAAAAATTTTTTGAACAATAGGTGGTGCGGAATCAATTTGTTTCACCATTTGGAAAAATAGATCAAAAACTTCAATATCATTCTGCCTTAGAAATTTTAACAGTGAATCATAAATTATACCAATATTAGTAACAAAGATACTAAAAGCTAATAGTCTCAATTCAAGATATTCATCAAACGATAATGTATCTGAACCAACTATAACTTCTTCAGTTTCGATAACATTCTTACCATTTCTTAATTTGGTAAAATCTCTGGGTAATATTCTAAATCTTGTTTTAAAATTCCATTTCTTACGTTGTTCTGGAGTATTTAATTCAGAACCATTAATCAACATACATGTGTACACTTGTACACTGTCTAATTTTGCTGCAAGAAGTTTTTTTAATGTGCTGATTTGAGTTTGATAAGTTTCTCCAGGTAGGCCCAAAATAACCTCTGATTCTGTTACAAGCCCAACTTTTTTGATGGCAGGTTCAAGTGCCAGCATTTGATCAACGCTGATATTGCTTCTTCTTATATTTTGTAGAATCTGTTCATCCATAGACTGTACTGACATCATTAAACTCATTGTTCCATTGAGCTTCTCAATTGCCTCTATGATTCTATCTTTCTTATTTTTACCAGTTGTAGATATTATTCTATGTGGATAATCATATTTGTTTTGTACATTTACAATGCTATCACATATTTCTAGATCTCTTGGATACATTCCAAAATTTAAGTCACTAATATGTAAACTATGAACATTTTTAGTAGCATGCTTTCCAATGTAATCTAATTCTGAACCAACTCTATCAAGACCAAACTGATTAACACGATTAACATCATCAGCACCATCAACACAAAATGTACAAGTAAATGGACATCCTCTATTTGTTTGAATCATAGGTGTAAGTTTTCCATCAAAAAATTTATCCAATAATCCAGTTAAATATGGAGAAGGTATATCATCTAGTTTTTTTGTTCTTATCTGTGGAATACTAAATTGTAATGAACCATCAGACTTGCGTGATATACAACCATCAATTGGCATCTTAAACAGATACTCTTTCTCTAGTTTTTGATCTGAGTATTTTATTACTTCCTTAACTATGTTGGAGAATCCAACTTCACCTTCAATTGGGACATAAAAATCAACATCAGTACATTTTTCCATGAAAGATTTTTGAGTTTCAAGATCTTGTGGAAAGTTTGGTCCTCCCCAAACAGTTACTACATTAGAATTCTGTGTACGAACTAAATTGAACATCTCTAATCCAATACGATGACTCCAAACATAATTACTCAAACCTAAAATATCTGGCGGATTTTCGATTATTGCATTCTCAAGCTCATCAATATACTTGAATAAAGTAATATCTACCTGTGATCCAAATTGTTTTTTACAGTAAGCAGCAATATATCCAATGTTGAGTGGGAACACTTCAGTGGACATTCCTATAGTGTTATAGGTTAAATCTCCAAGAAAGATCCTGATTGGTTTTACCATATATATCAAAAATTAAACTCTCATATAATAATTATATACTATCTTAATTACTAAATCTAAATTTTTTTCTATTGACTCCAACTGGTATTTTACAAAATAATCAATTATTTAGTTATATAACTTGGTTTATTTTTTAAATAATATGACAAATGTTTTAATCACAGGCGCAGGTGGATTCATTGGATCTAATTTAGCTAATAAATTATCACAATCAAAGAATGACGTTACATTATTGGTTAGGAAAAAAACAGATCTTTGGCGTGTCAATCATGAAATCTCAAAACCCAAAATAAAATATGTAGATATATTAAACAAAAAAGATCTTTTTAATAAAATTAAAGAAATCAAACCAGATGTTGTCTATCACAGTGCAACATATGGAATACATCCATTTCAAAAGAATTATGAGAATACAATAAGAACCAATTTGATTGGAACAAATAATTTGTTAGAATCATTATCTAGATATAATGATCTTCAAAAATTTGTGAATATAGGCACTGCTTTTGAATATGGCTCAAAAAAAGAACCGCTGAAAGAGACAGACATGCCTAACCCTAGAACATTTTATGGAATTACCAAAAATGCTCAGACAAATATCTCTCAATATTTCGCAAGTGAAAAAAATTTACCAACAGTTAGTTTGAGAATTTTTTCTACATATGGTAGATTTGATGAGCCTGGGCGATTAATTTCTGATCTAATGTACTCGATGATAAATAAAACTAAAGTAAATGTAACTTCGAAAAATACGGTACGGGATTTAATATACATTGATGATGTAATTGATGCTTTATTACTAGGTTCTAGGAAAAAGTCACCAGTTGGAGAAATTTTTAATATTGGTACAGGAAAGGGTTATTCGATAAAACAAATTGTTGAAATATTTCAAGATATTACTAATGAAAAATTAAATATTTCATGGGGAAATAAGAATAAAATTAGAGATTTTGATAAAACAGGCGGTAATAGTATTGCTAATATTAAAAAATCAAAAGAAATTTTGAATTGGAAACCAAAAAATTCAATCAAGGATGGTTTAATTAAAACTTACAATTGGTTTAGTAAGAATATTGAGATGTATCAAAAATTTTATCCCAATTAATAATTTTTCAAAAATAATAATTACAAATTTCAAAGATCTAATCTTTGGGATATTTCGGATTTAAAAATTCTATCCGGATCAATTTTTTTTAGAAATTCTTTAAATTGAGCATATTCAGGATAGCATTCTTCTGCTGTTCTTTTAGATAGGCGTGAATCTTTAATGATATATGGGATAGCATGATGATATATAGTAAGTTCATCTAATTTTGACAAGAAATTTAGATCGGTAATTGAATTTTTAATTTCTAATATAACAGACATGCCATTACCACAAAACTGTAAGAATTTTTGATCTCCACGGAATGGTTTTAGGACAATAATTGTTAAATTTGGTTTAAGATCTTTAATTAATTCAGTTAAGTCGTCTAGAAATTTTTTAATATTTTCATTTGGTACTAAAATTTGATAAACTCGAAATCTTTCACCACCGTAAAGAAAATAGAACCATTTTGCTTTTTGAGTGAATGGGAAAAATCCCTGAAAGATATTTTTTGTAACTATACCTTGTTTTAATTCAATATT
>PYIL01017868.1_pt1 | contig 54765 bp, 46 predicted proteins | sample 3578041 | NCBI WGS metagenome assembly PYIL01 (sample SAMN08408023, study PRJNA431606) | Marine metagenome isolate SA_KN192-05_S13_150m, whole genome shotgun... | biome: marine; feature: oceanic pelagic zone; material: water; isolation source: 150 m water sample, 0.2-0.8 um fraction ... | reverse complement strand
TTCGCACGCCTCCGTTACTATTTGGGAGGCGACCGCCCCAGTCAAACTACCCACCATATGGACTAACTGGTTTGAAGGGAGAAACTTCATTTTTCACAGAAGAGGTGTCTTCTCCGAACATTTCACTTGAAGATGCTTGGTAGACTTTGATTTTTTTATTAAATTTTAGAATCTCATCTAATAGTCTTACAGTCCCAAGCCCAGTTATCTCAGAAGTATAAAGTGGTTGAACAAATGATGCACTAACAAAACTTTGAGCAGCTAAATGGTACACTTCATTAGGTGTAGAAGTAATTAATGCCTCAGAAATGGAACGTGAGTCTAAAATGTCTAATGGTAATAGATTTACTTTCTCATGAATTTCAAGATCATAAAGTCGCCAGAAATTAGGAGTAGACAGTCGTCTGTATCCGCCAAAAACTTTGTACCCTTTGCCCAAAAGGAAATTAGCAAGATAAGCACCATCTTGACCTGTAATGCCTGTTATTAATGCAGTTTTCATTATGAGCCTGTAGAAGTAATCAAAAATTGAGTATTAAAAGTATAGTGAGCTTTCTTCTACATATTTATCTAAAATTATTTTTTATAATATAGTATGAATAGTATTGTAATAACAGGTCATAATGGCTTTTTAGGTTCAAATCTTTTATCAAAATTAATTTTAAAGAAATCTAAAATTCTAGGAATCTCTAAAACTATTAAAAAAAATGATTCTATAAAACAGATAAAACGAAATATTTTAGATATAGAAGATTCAGACATTCCAAAAAATTCATGTATAATTCATCTTGCAGCAATAACTGATGTTGTATATTGTGAAAAATATCCAAAAAAATGTCATGATGTAAATGTGATAGGTACACAAAAAATTCTGGAAATTGCACGCAAGAAAAATTGTAGTGTGATTTATCCTAGTACAAGTCATGTTTATGGAGTTCCAAAGAAATTGCCAATTAAAGAAACACATCCTACAAATGCTACGTCGGTTTACTCAGAATCAAAAATTAAAGCAGAGCAACTTTGTAAAAAATTTTCAAAATCTTTTGGTCTAAATATTTCCATCTTAAGATTATTTTCTACATATGGTCCAAAAAATTCTGAGTATAAAGTAGAGTCTATAATCATAAAACAACTATTAACAAAAAAATTAATAAAAATTGGAAACTTATCACCTAAAAGAGATTTTATTTACATAGATGATGTCGTTAAAGCATTTCAAATAGTATCTAACAATCTAAAAGGTTTCAACATTTACAATGTAGGTTCTGAGAAAAGCTATTCGATTCAAGAGATTTGTAGTATTCTAAAAAAACTAAATGGAAAAAAAATTCGTATTACTACAGATAAAACAAAATCACGGAAGAATGATATCAAAAACGTGGTTTCTAATTGTTCAAGAATTAAAAAGCTTGGCTGGGAGCCAAATATTTCAATTAATGAGGGATTAGAATTAACACTAAATTGGCATATATCAAAAAAAGTAAAATCTAAAGGAAATTTCTGAATTAAGAAAATTTAAGCTACACACAGAAATTTTTCATAATGTTTTTTAAACAACGTTTTTGTAGAAATACAGATATGCCTATACTCGTATGTATTCCTGCCTTTAATGAAGAACATGTTATTGATAAAGTAATCAAAAATTGTCAAAAATATGCGGACCAAGTTGTAGTATGTGATGATGGTTCAGATGACAAAACATCTGAAGTTGCAGATGCCGCAGGTGCTAATGTAATAAAACATGACCGAAATTTTGGAAAAGGTGAAGCATTACAATCACTTTTTAAATTTGCTCGACATTCAAATTTTGAAACTGTTGTTACAATTGATGGAGATGGACAATTTCTTCCTGAAGAAATTCCTAAACTTGTGAAAAGAATCGAATCTGGAGAATCTGACATTGTCATTGGATATCGTTTTGATGATTCAGAAGAAATGCCAAATTATAGAAAATTTGGAAATAAGATGTTGGACAAGATGACAAATATGGTTGCAGAATTATCAGTAAGAGATACACAAAGTGGATTTAGAGCATATTCAAAAAATATAATTAATTTATTAGATTTTAAAAAGAAAGGATTTGGTGCAGATGCTGAAATTTTAGTTAGTGCTGCAAAAAATGGAGCCCGAATCTCTGAAGAAAAAGTCACAGTGCTTTATAATACAGGTTCTGAAACATCAACTAAAAATCCTATATCACACTCAGGAGAAGTTATTACATCATTATTGGAAATTATTGCTATCCGCTCACCATTGAAGTTTATTGGAGTGCCAGGAATTATTTTAATAGCATTTGGGATTTACTTTGCCATAGATGTTGCATTAACATATAGTCAAATAGGATATTTTTCAATCCCATTTACATTAATTGGAGTTTCATGTCTAGTTGTAGGGTTGATACTATTTTTGTCGTCTGTATTATTATATAGTGTTTCTAAACGTTCTAAAAAGAGTAAAAATACATAATTAAATCTGTGATGATCTGTAGTGTCTGAATTATTAGAAAAAGTAAAAGAAAAAAAAGTAACCATCTGTGTTCTAGGATTAGGCCGTGTGGGACTTCCCTTGGCATCAGTTTTTGCAAGTAAAGGATTAGATGTTATTGGAATCGATATTAATGAGGAACGATTATCATCAATTAGGAATGGAAAATGTCCATTTTATGATCCGCCACTTCAAGAAAATCTGGATATATCATGTAAATCTGGAAAATTAAAAGTTGAAAACGATCTTGAAAAAATTAAAGATTGTATTGATGTAATATTTGTAACAGTAGGAACACCTACAACATTAGGAAACAGTGTAGATTATTCACAGGTTTATACTGCATTAGAAGAAGTTTGTAAAGTTGATCTAAGAAATAAGATCCTAATTATGAGATCCACATTACCGCCACGAACAACAACTGATATTATAATACCTTTTATTGAAAACAAGACTGGGTTAATTGCTGGAAATGATTTCCATTTAGCAGTGTGCCCTGAAAGAATTCTTGAAGGAAAAGCTGTCAAGGAAATTCAAGAATTACCAGAAATTGTTGGTGGTAAAAATCAGACATCAAATGATATTGTTACCGAGGTTTTTAGACACATAAATCCAAACAAAAAATTTTCATATACAACCCCTACTGGTGCAGAATTAGCAAAACTTTTTGCTAATATTTACAGATACATAGGATTTGCATTATCAAACGAATTTGCTATTTGGGCTGAAATGTTTGGTGAAAATGCATCAGATATAATTAATATTTCAAATCATGAATATTCTAGAAGTAATATACCAAAACCAGGTTTTGCTGGAGGTCCTTGTTTAAGTAAAGATGGACTATTTCTAGATAATAATACAACATTTTCAAGTATTGTTTCAACAGCATGGAAAGTTAATGAATCAATACCTCAACATGTAATTAACAAAATTAGGGAAGTAGAAGGAAACCTATTTGGTAAAAATATTGGCATTCTAGGAATCTCATTTAAATCAAATAGTGATGATTTGAGAAATTCACCATCTATAAAATTAGTTGAATTACTAAAAGCATCTGGAGCAAAAGTTAAAACTCATGATCCATTTATCAAAGATACATCATCACTTAGCGAAGTATTGGAATCATCAAATATAATTATTATAGCAACTAATCACTCTAAATTTAAAGATATTAAAAAAGAAATACAGGATGCAAAGCCAAAACTAATCTATGATGTATGGAGTATGTATAACAAAGATGATTTTGTTTCATCAAAATATCTTAAATTGGGAATGGGTTCTAGCTTCTAAATTATTATTGGCTCAGGAAGAGGAACTATTATTTTTCCTTTAAATCCATCATTACGAATTTTTGGTATTATACTATCACTCAAGTGCCATGAAAGTAATAAAGCAAAATCAGGCTGATCAATAACAAGTTGTTTATCATCTACTACTTGGATATGTGAACCAGGAGTAAATTTTCCAATTTTCAAGTGACTTTTTTCTGCAATATACTCAAGATTTTCTGAATTAATATTACAAAAATTTAAAATCGTACTAGAGCGTGCAGGAGCACTAATACCTACAATATTATGCCCATCATCTTTAATTTTAGTTAATAACGAAATTAATTTATTTTTATTTTCATAAATTTTTTTAGCAAATTTTTGGTATGTCTCAATTTCGGAAAGTTTTAGTTTATTTTCATACTCTATAATGTCCTTTACGTTTTCACTCTTTGCAAATTTTCCTTTTAGTGATGCAAAAACTCTGATAGAGCCACCATGCGATGATATACGTTCACAATCGAAAACTTCCATATCATATTTTTCAAATAATTGAATTAATGGTTTCAAACAATAATAGCGTAAGTGTTCATGATATATTGTATCATATTCTAATTTTTCAATAATATCAACTAAATATTGTGATTCAGATACAAAAACACCATTTTCTTTTAGTAGTATTTTGACACCTTTCATAAGAGAATCAAGATCTTTTATGTGTGCAAATGCATTAGTAATGGTAATTATTTTTGCCTGTCCATTTTCATCTAAAATTTTTTTTGCAATAGCTTCAGTGAAGAAATCATTTATGGTTTGGATACCATTCTCCTCTGCAATTTCTGCAATATTAGATGGCTCAATTCCTAATACTCTAATTCCAGAATTCTTGAAGAAATGTAGCAATGTGCCATCATTTGATGCAATGTCTATAACTAAATCATCATCATTAGGAGTAAATTTTTCCATTAATTTTTTTGTAAATGATTCTAAATGAGATCTGAATGCCGTACTTATTCCTGATGTATAGATATATTCTTTAAACATGATTTTAGGATCTACTGCATTACCTAATTGTACAAGGCCACAACTATTGCAGAAAAAAACCTGTAACGGAAATATTGCATTATTTTCAAGAATTTTCTCTTTAGTAACAAAATTGAGTGGTGGTGGATGATTACCTAAATCAAGAAAATTTGTTAGATTATTACTAGAACAGATATAACACTCCATGAAGAGTCAACTTAAAATTCTTTTATAAATTAATCATAGTTACTTATGAAATTATTAGTTCTTGGTGGAAGTGGATTAATTGGAAATGGAATAATAAAAAAATTAAAGAGCGAGTTTGAAATTTTTACAACATATAATAGAAATTCTCTTTCTATTAATGACGTACCCGCTATTCAATGTTCATTTCCAAATAATCTGGATAAACTTGAACAAGTTGTACAAAAAGAAAAACCAGACGTGTTGATTAATACAATTGGATATTCAAATATTGATTTTTGTGAATTGAACAAAAACGATACTGAAATACTACATGTTAAAACTACTGAAAGAATTTGTAATATCTGTGAAAATTATGGTAGTAAGCAAATTTTTCTTTCATCAGATTATGTTTTTGATGGTGAAGTGGGAAACTATTCTGAAACTGATGTACCAAACCCAGTAAATTTCTATGGATTAAGTAAATTAAAAGCTGAACAGATAATTTTAAGAAATTCAGTAAATACAGTAATTCGAACTTCCGTAATATATGATTGGGATTATCGTTCAAGATTTTTTAATTATGTAGTTAATAATTTGAAAAAAAATGAACCGGTAAAAGCAACTACTGATGTTTATAACAGTGTTACATTTTTAGACAATTTAGTTGATTCAATATCTAAAGTGATTAAATTTGAACATAATGGAATATTTCATGTAGTTGACTCAACATGCTCCAATAGATTTGAATTTGCAAAAAATATTGCTAAAATTTTCGAATTTGATGAAAATTTAATTGAAAATATATCAGTTCGTGATGATTCCAAAAATATAGCAAAAAGACCTAAAAATGCATGTTTGAACAATTCAAAAGCAAAAAAAGAATTAGAATTGAATTTTAATACAATCGAAGAAGGTATTAACAAAGTTTTCATCAAATCACAATTATAATTTAAGAATAATTACTAGACAAATTTTATAACAGGAAAAATTGGAATCTATTCATATTGGATAAATTATTTACAATTTGCATGATATGCAACGGGGATTTTAATTGAGAAGAAATTTGGTTACAGGTGGAGCTGGGTTCCTTGGTAGTAACATTGTAAATGAATTATTAGATTTAGGAGAGGAAGTGGTTATATTTGATAATGGATTTAGACAGGATTTTACAAATATAGAAAAATTTGAAGGAAAAATTTCTTTAATTAAAGGCGATATTACAAAAAAAGAAGATTGGGACAAACTACCAAAAGATTTTGATGTTGTCTATCATTTAGCAGCAATAAATGGTACTAAATATTTCTATGAAATACCAGACAAAGTTTTAAAAGTTAATGTTAATGGAACCATGAATTTTGTAAATTGGTTACATAATTCAAATGTAAAACGATTTTTTTTCTCATCCTCGTCAGAAGTTTATGGCTTTCCAAAAGTTTTTCCTACCCCAGAAACTGAGGAATTAAGTATTCCAGATCCTACAAATCCAAGATTTTCTTACTCATCAAGTAAAATGCTAGGTGAGATTATTGTAATAAATTTTGCCAGATCACTTGGAATTGATTATAGTATTGGACGCATTCATAATGCATATGGACCACAGATGGGATTTGAACATGTAATGCCTGAATTCATAAAACGATGTGTTTTAGATGAAAAATTTACAGTTCAAGGAGATGGTACCGAGTCCCGATGTTTTTGTTTTGTTAGTGATATTGTAAAGGCAATCTTGACAATTACAAAAAGCGAAGATGGAAAAAATGAAATTTTCAACATAGGTAATCCACATGAAATTAGCATCAATGAATTAATTGATGTACTAGGTAAAATTCACGGTTCAAAAATAATTCCAGAATATAAAAATTTCAGCAAACCTGGTACCAAAAGAAGGGTTCCAGATATTACAAAATTAAAAAATCTTGGATATACACCTTCAATTACATTAGATGAAGGGTTGAAAAAAACATATGATTGGTATTCAAATTACTATAAAAACAATAGTTGAAAATTAGGATGCTAATAGAATGAATATATTAATTTTAAATTTTAATGTTTCAGGATTTGCAGGTGATGCAAAACAGCCACTATTAATTGCAAAGGGACTGATAGAATTAGGTCATAATGTTGTGTATGTAGTTCCTGATGGAGATGGTTGGTTTTTTGATGAAAATAAAAGTAAAAAATATGCAGATGTACGTAAAAAATTATTAAATGCAGAAGGTGAAATTATTAAAATTGAAGGAATTCCTGTATTGCCAATTCATTGTGTTTCTGAAAAACTAGGATATTATTGCCCAGATGCAGCAAAAATTGCTAAGAAAATATTACCAGATTATGACGTTGTCTATTGTTTACACTGGTACTATCATCTTGGAATGTCATTTTTTAAAGTTGCAGATAAACTAAGAATACCGTTTATAATTTCAGCTATGGCAGCTTTTGAAAAACCTGCACAGACAATAAAAAGTTCAAGAAAAAATATACTAGATTTAGTCTATACAAAAAAATTATTTAAAAATGCAGGAGGGTTCCATTCAGTCGGAGATATGGAAACTGAAACATATACAAAATTAGGAGCTAACCCAGATAAAATTTTTAAAATAGATCATGGAATTTTACTAGAAAATTTTGAATATAAAAATAAGACAGGGATTTTAGAAAAAATTGGAGTAGATGTATCTAAACAATCATATCTCTATAATGTGGGAAGAATAGATCCCAAAAAAGGTTTAGAGATTTTATTAGAATCCTTTGCAAAGATTAAAAAAAATCACCATGATCTATTTTTAGTTATTACTGGAACTGGAGTTAAAAAATATGTTGATGAGATAAAAGATTTAGCAAAAAAACTAGAGATTAATGATCACGTAAAATTTACAGGATTTATTTCTGAAGATGCTAAATTAGAATTATTTAAATTTGCAAAATTACATGTGGTAACATCACATAGCGATATTCATACAACTACAGTAATAGAATCACTAGCAATGGGAACACCAGTGGTTATTTCAAAAGCAAGTGATTTTCCAGAGTTGGATGAATATAAAGCAGGAATTACAGTTAATTTGGATCCAGATTCAGTATATGATGCTGTTGAAAAATTACTTAATGATGAAGAAAAATTAAAGGAATATTCTATAAATACCAAAAAACTACTTGATGAAAAATTCCTATTAGAAAATAAATTCAAAGAATATGAAAATATGTTTGAAGAGGTAATAAAAAAATACAAAAACTAAAAATCAATTTAGTGTGTAAATATGGGTATTTCATTTATAATATAGGAAAATAGAAAATTTCGATAGTTTTGAAGAAAAATTCATGCCGCTTGTGTAAAAGTGAAAATTTATTCGAATTTCTGAACTTGGGATTTTCTCCTATATCAGATCAAATTTTAACAAAAGACCAACTAGATGAACCAGAAGCAACATATCCTGTTACAGTTAATAGTTGTAGAGATTGTGGGTTTTGCCAATTAGGTTTTGTTGTTGAACCAGAATTAATGTACAATGAAAATTATTCATATGATGGTTCAGCTACTAAGGGTCTAAGACAGCATCATATTAGTATAGCAAATCAGATATGTGATAATTTTCAGCTTGATCATAATTCACTTGTTATCGATATAGGTAGTAATGCTGGAGTTTTGTTATCAGGTTTTAGTGATAGAGGTTGTAAAGTTCTAGGAATTGATCCATCTGTTAATGTTGCAAACATTGCAAGAGATAAGGGGATTGAAGTAATAGGAGAATTTTTTTCTTCAGAATTAGCTCAAAGAATTAAGAAAGATCATGGGCAAGTATCAGTAATTACAGGAACTAATGTTTTTGCTCATATAGATAACCTTCACGATTTTTTTAAGGCTGCAGATATTTTACTAAATGAAAAAGGAATAATATGCATTGAGGCTCCACAGCTAATTACTTTAATAGAAAATTTAGAATATGACACAATCTATCATGAGCACTTATCATATTTGTCTTTAAAACCACTAAGAGATTTCTGCAAAAAAATGCATATGGAAATTTTTAATGTTGAATTCTATGAAATACATGGTGGTTCTTTTAGGTATTTTATTGGGAGAGAAAAATCAAGAAAAATTTCTGAAAATGTTTCAAAATTTCTACAATTGGAAGAGGAAAAACAGATTTATGAAAAAGCAAGATTAGAAAAATTTGCACTAGATGTAAAAAATCAAAAAGAAGAACTAAATTCACTTTTATGGAATCTAAAAAAAGAGGGAAAAAAGATAGTTGGTATTAGTGCTCCAGCTAAAGGTAATGCATTAACGAATTACTGTAAAATTAGTCCAGATTTGCTGGAGTATATTACTGAATTAAATCCCTTAAAAATAGGAAAATTCTCTCCAGGAATGCATATTCCAATAGTAAAAGAAGAAAGATTATTGATTGACAAACCAGATTATGGTTTAATTCTAGCGTGGAATTTTGCAGATGAAATAATAAAAAATAATCAAAAATTTGTAGAAAATGGTGGAAAATTCATTATTCCAATCCCACATCCACGTATAGTTTAACTATATTTTATTTCTAAAGAAGACTTTGATTTTGCAGACTTTCTAGCATATTGCATGATTAGTGCTTGCTTGAGTAAAGAATCTTCAAACAAAGAATTATCTGATGAGTTGTTTTGTATTTTTTTACAAAAATAATCAAGTAATAGTTTGAATTGATCGTATTTTTTGACTTGAATTATTTTTGAATTCTTTTCAGAAATAATAGAAATTTTAGTTGATTGATTAGGCTTAATATTAAATGCCTTATCTGCAGTTATAATAGATTTTTCACTCCAAATATTATAATTTGATTGGAATTTATTAGAATAACCAAATTGACCTATAGCACTATTACCGTTTGGAAACGTCATGTGTATTGTTCCTTTTGTATCTATTTTGTATTTTTTGTTATATTCAAGATTACAGAAAATTCTTAGTGGTACACTCTGAAAAATAAACTTACTGGCAGAAATCATGTAACATCCAACATCATTAAGAATTCCACCACCTAATTCTTTTTTAAATCTAAAATCATTAGAAGAGAAATTCAAATTAAAACCAAATTTACCAGAAAATGAAAAAGTCTTACCAAGTTTTTTAGAATTAATTAGTTGCTGAATTTTTGTTTGCTGTGGATGAAAGACAAAAGGAAAATTCTCCATTATTCTTGTTCCATTCTTTTTACATTCAGTAACAATTTTTTGTGCAGAACTGAAGGAAGTAGTACTGGATTTTTCACATAAAACATGCTTTCCTGCCTTCGCAGCCTTCAAAATCCATTTTTCTTGAAGTGCTATAGGTAAGGAAATGTAGACAGCATCAATTTTTTCATTTTCTAATATATCATCATAAATTCCAAAATTTTTAGAATGAAATTTCTTAGCAAAATCTTTTGCTTTAGATTTGGAACGACTTCCTACTGACTCTAGTTCAGCACTTTTTGTTTTTAATAATGCTGGTATGAAAGAATTATTGGCAACTGATGAGCAACCTATTATTCCAAAATTTAGTTTTGATGTCATATATTCTATTTACACCATGTCGACATTAATTGGTTTCTAGCATAAATGAATCAATATCATCTACTCGAATAGTATCTTCTTCGTATCCCTCACTGGTTCTACTTTTTGATGTAAGGATAAGACATTCGCAATCTGTTATTGCCTCAAGGGAATGATAGTGAAAAGAGGGAATTAGGATCATTTCCATCTCATCTAGTTCTATTTTTTCTAATTTAGCATCTGGATCCAAAAGATTCTTTAATATTATTCTCATTTTCCCGCGTAACAAAATAGTATACTGTTTTTGTTCTTTATGAAAATGTTTTCCTCTAATAGAATTTTTCTTAGATATAAGATATCCAGAATGATGAATTGTTTCATCACTAACTATATCCCATATAGAACCACGTTCGTCAGTAAATGCAGGTTTTAATTTTATTTTATCCATACTATAATCAATTTGTTCTCATTTTTAATTTTTCATTAAAGGGATTTCTTTGTATCCATAGTAGTTATCATAAAATTTCGAATTTCATTATAAATCTCAGAGCTTTGGAAGTATTTTTCAGCTCTTAATTTTGCTTTTTTACCCATTTCAATAGATAGATTGGGGTCGTCTAGAAATAATTCAATATGTTTTACGAGTTCGGTGTAATTAAACTGCGGAATTAAATATCCTGTTTCATTTTGAATAATGCTTTCTTCTGGACCACCAGGTTTCCAAGAAATTACTGCTGTACCAGATGCCATTGCTTCAGTAACTTGCATTCCAAATGGTGCGTCTTTAACTAGATGTGTAAAAACTGCTGCGTCAGCATATAGTGAAGCTAATTTCTCATCAGAAACTTTGCCAAAGAATTTTACAATATTACTAATTCCTAATTCTTTTGATAATTTCTTTAATTCATTACCATGAATGCTTTTATCTCCCGCAATCCAAATCTCAAAATCATTACGTTTTTTTGATAATCTGGATGCAGTTTCGATTAAAAACGATGCATTACGTGCTTTAATGTCACCCAAACACAATATAGATTTTGTTTTAGATGTCATTCTATTATTGAAAAATATCTTATTTGCTCCAAGATAGATTACTTTTGAGTTTATTTTGTATTTATCGTAAATGTGTTTAGCTGTAAATTTACTGCTAGCAATAATTGAATCAAAATATTTCCAATTATTTTTTTCATATATTCTAACAAAATATCTAATAAACTTCCAAAGTAAATTAACAAATGATTTCAAATTCTTAGTATATGTATCAGAATACAAAATCTGTATATCTAGTGGAGAAAAAACAACTGGTATGTCATTATAGTTATCTACCCACATAGATGTTGGCCAATTAATAAAAATAATAACATCTGGATTTATTTTCAAAATTAATGATTTCAGATTTTTTCTAATCTTTGAGAAATTAAACCAATATTTTATTGTCTGAGGTAAAAATGAATCATCAGCTAAATCAACTATAGAGATGGATTCATGTGATTTATACAAACTGCGATCTGATGTTATTGATGTAACTGTAATGTTGTCACCATGGGACGCCATAAATTCTGCTAATTCCCATCCATATCTACTGGCACCACCCATAGATTTCAAATAAGGTAGAACTATTACTGCTTTCATATTTTTAATCCAAATAATATTTTAGATAAGAAAAGCCATTTGATATATTTTTACTATAAATCATTTTTTTCAATGTCATATTTTTTCCAAATTTCTGTATCGAGCGTCATATCAATTGTTAAGTTAGGTCCGGAATACTCCTCTAGTGTCATTGGTTTAATATCAGGTGTTGTTAACTTTGCTAATTCATACATTGATAATTTTTTTGCTCCTACTATATGCAAAATCCCATATATTTTTTCTTTAACTATATCATTAATACCATATGCAACTTGATCAGCAAAGAGATATGTTCCAAATCTATCAACAAATGCTTTAGGGTATGGCCATTGTTCTCTTGCAACGAAGTTAGTTCGTACTATTAAATAATTTTTTAAATTTTTGATTTGTTGTTCACCAATTAATTTTGTTAATGCATAAAAATTTTCAGGGTATGGAATTGAACTTTCTTTATACATTCCTTGGTGGCCATCAAAAACACAAGCTGTACTAATGTAGATAAATTTACAATTAGGCTTAAACTTACTTGTTGCTTCAATTAGATTTTTTGTTCCATCAACGTTAGTTTTCCATGCCAGATTTTTTTCAGACTCACATTGCCTAACACTTGTCATAGCAGCTGTATGAACAATCATATCAAAGTCATTCTTTGAAAAATAATCATCAATTAATGTAGAATTGGTAATATCCAGTTCATCGTGAGAGGGGCATAATGATTCTGTGAAGTATTTACTTAATTCCTTTCCAAGTATTCCACTAGCACCAGTTATTAGAGGTTTCATTGCAATTTTAGGAAAATCACGATTCTAATATCTTCCTACTTTTTCCTTTTAAGATATTAACTACTTTAGAGGCAGTTTTTCCATCTCCTAAAGAGGTGTTCCAATCCCAATCAGAGTTATGAGACAAAATCAGATTAGTGGATTCCAGGATATTTTTTGGGTTCAAACCTGATAAAATTGAGGCACCAGCTTCGATATATTCTGGTCTTTCGGTACTTTCTCTAATTGTAACACATGGTTTCTTGAAATAAAGGCTCTCTTCTGGAATTGTTCCCGAATCTGTAATCATGCACAATGCATTTTTTTCAAGTTTACAAAAATCGATAAAGCCTAATGGTTTTGTTGTAATAATACCTTTAGGAATTTTCTTACCTTTTAATTTACTAAGAGTTCTTGGATGAATTGGATAAATTATTTTTTTCTTAAATTTAACATGAATCTTTTTTAAACCTTCAAAAATTTGTGACAAATTAGTAGGATCATCCACATTCTCACTACGGTGAGCAGTAACAAGAAAATATTCGTTAGGTTTAATCTTTAATTTATCAAGAATTTTACTGTTATCTATTTTTTTGGTATTAGAATTAATTACTTCAATAATGGGATTACCTACAACAAAAATTTTACTTGGATGTATATTCTCACGTATTAAATTTTCTCTGGAATAATGTGTATACGGTAATAATATAGATGACAAATGATCTATAATTATTCTATTTTTTTCTTCCGGCATTCTATAATCATATGAACGCATACCAGCTTCAAGATGAGCAATTTTTATTCCATGATGTGAGGCAGGTATGGATGCAAGACCACTATTTGTATCTCCTAATATGAGAATCATGTCAGGTTTTTCTTTTAATAATACTTTTTCAGATTTTTTTATTATATCAGAAATTTCTTCGCCATAATTCTTAGTTGTTATTCCTAGATTATAATCAGGTGAACGTATTTTTAATTCCTTAAAGAATATGTTGTTTAATTCATTAGTATAATTCTGATGTGTATTAACCATTATATGATCAAAATTAGAATCAAGTAATGGAAAAATTTTAGAGAGTCTAATAATTTCAGGCCTAGTTCCAAATATAGACATTAATTTCATCATTAAACGCAAGATGTGGAGATATATTAAAAACCTTTCAAACCATAAAAATTAATAAGAAAAACTATGAGCAAAATAAAGAACATTATTTCAGTTGATTTTGAAGATTATTTCTGTGACTTACCTTTTGCAACATGGAATGAATATGAAAACAGAGTCGTTAAGACAACTCCACTATTATTAGAATTATTTTCAAAATATAAGAGCAAGGCTACATTTTTTGTAGTAGGATATTTTGCTGAAAAATTTCCAAAATTAATTACTGAAATTCATGAAGCAGGACATGAGATAGCTAGTCATAGTTTTTCACATATTGATCTAAGGAAAGCTTCTAAAAATGAAATTGAAAAAGATCTTCTAAAATCGTTTAATGTTTTAGAAAATCTCACTGGTGAAAAAGTAATTGGATTTCGTGCACCATTCTTTTCTATAGATGATACTAATTCATGGATACTTAATTTCTTGAGAAAATATCTAAAGTACGATTCTAGTATATTTCCTGTTAAATCACCATTATACGGTTTGCCAAATGCACCAAGAGAAATTTACCATCCATCACAGAAAAATTTTCTAGAAAATGACAAAGAGGAGGAATTTATTGAAATACCACTGCTAACAAATCGAATTCTATCGCTTTATAATTTACCAGTGGCAGGTGGATTTTATTTTAGAGCTCTTCCTTATTTTCTTATATCACAGGGAATAAAAAAATTTAATTCCAATAATAAACCAGGCATGCTTTATTTTCACCCAAAAGATCTTGATATCAATATGCCAAAAATAAAAGAATATAGTTGGCATTATTACTATGGAAAAAGAAATATTCTTGCAAAATTTGAAAAATTATTAAATGATTTCCAATTTACTTCAGCAAAGGAGTTTTTGAATCTCTAAAAAACATCATAATCCCCAAAAGAAAAAAACCAATTTTCAAATTTTTCAAGTTTTTTTAATTTTTGATTTGAGTCAAATAATCTAACTATAAAATGCAAGGATTCAGGTTTCAAGAAAGAAGGAATCTGAAAAAATCCTTTTTGTCTTAATAGTTTATTTTCTAATAATCCTGAACGGCTAGTAGCAATGCAAACCGAAGCATCATTATTCCAAAAATAATCTAGTGCTTTTTCTATCAATTTCTTTAGAGATCTCTCGTTGGCATTAGGGTCTACAATATAATCAAGGATTATACCAATTTTTTTGTTGTTTAAAACATGGATTTTTACTATAATATACCCAATTAATTCATCATTCTGCTTAAGAATGTAAATTTGATACTGTCTTGTTGGATGATCTAGATATCGCCATTTAAGATACTCCTCATTTCTATTTTGTATAATCAAAACTCGTTTAGATAATTTTTTTATTAATTTTTCAAAACCTTGAAAATTTCCATCAAATTCTTCTACATTAACTGGAGAAGTTTTAACTTTCCAATGCCCATCAAATATCTTTAAGAATTTATTTATTGGAAAATTAAAATATCTTGAAAATTTTATTGGGCGTACTAAAAGTGGTAATTGAATAATTTCAGTTGAACCATCATTGATAAATGCATGAAATGAATTTTCGTTAGGAATTGCAAAAAGTGATGAAATCTCTTTCATTTTTGTAATTGAGTGCATTGAAGATAGAAGTTTAGAAAAAATTCCTTTTCTCTGATAATCAGGGTGAACCTGTACATTACATGCTAGTGAAGAAATAATTTTCTCTTGATCAATCAACAAACTTACTGGGATAATTGTATTAGTGCCAACAAGTAAATTATGATTTAGCTCATCATGGGCAAGTAGAACAATTGCTTTTCCTACAGGATTATTCCTATATTGCCAATTAAAGTATGAAGAATTTGAAATTTCAGCATCATCTCCATACGTTTTTTTTGTAAGATCAAGAATTACTTGTTTTTCAGTTTCTGAATCTGTCCACTCTGATATTTTCATAATATTGATGGTTAAATTGTACGATATCAATATTTACATAAATTTATTCTCTAAATACATCATAAAATATTCCTTCAATAACAATTAATTAATTTAATTAGAAAATAATTTGCGGAAATATCTTTATGGTATCCACGATAGATTTTTCATAAGTTTCTTTAGGTCAGGCTTCGTAAGTAATGGTACAGTATCTGAACTATACTCAGATAGTCTTTGTTTTTTTAGTGACTCTAAATCAAAATCTAATTCTCTATGAATGATATAATGGTCTTTCATTTCTTGTACGTTTCTCATCTCTTCTTCAGAAACTAAAACCTCATGAATCTTTTCTCCAGCTCTTCTTCCAACATAGTCAATTGGATAATTTCTTTGCTTTGTGACATTTTCTGCGTATACTTTAGCTAAATCTACAATTTTTGTTGCAGGTGCCTTTTTTACAAATATCTCGCCACCTTTGGCATTCTTTAAGGCATAAAATACAAGATGAATTGCTTCACTTAATGTTAACATAAATCTAGTCATATCTGGATGTGTAACAGGAAGTGGTTTGTTCTTTTTAATTTTTGAATCCCAAAGTGGTATTACACTACCTCTACTACCCAAAACATTTCCATATCTTACACATGAAAATTTTGTTGTATCCTTTTGCAAGTCATCTGAAAGTATAATTTTTTCTTGAAGTGCTTTTGTCATTCCCATAGCATTAACTGGTTTTACTGCTTTGTCAGTGCTAATTGAAACAACATTTTTTACTTTTCTTGCTACTGCAGCTCTTACAACATTATACGTTCCAAGAATATTGGTTTTTACTGCTTCATATGGATATAGTTCCACAGTTGGAACCTGTTTTAATGCCGCAGCATGAAAAATTATATCTATATTTTTAGTAGCTGAAAAAAATCTCTCATAATCTCGTATGTCGCCAATAACAAAAGATAATTTCTTAGAAATTTTTTCATCGGCCAAATCTTGTTTCATTGAATATTGTTTGTCTTCATCTCTACTGAATATCACAAGATTTTTTGGTGATAGATTTGTAACTTCTTGCACTAATTGGCGACCGAAACTACCGGTACCACCTGTGATCAAGATATTTTTTCCATTAATTATAGACGTATAATCCATATATTTTGTTAGAATCGTTATTTAATAAGTCGATATCAGCTTAGATTGGGAGAATTAATAAAATGAATATTAATAAAAAAGTTTTTCTAGTTATAACAATTCTATTTTTCTCGATATTTACGTTTACATCAGATGCTCATCGTTCTACTAGTGATGAAGAATTTTTACAACAACAAGCTTTGAGAATAGTGTTACAAACTCCAGATCCTGATTTTGTTCTTGGTGAGTCAGGTTCTTTCTTCAACTACCCACAATTTTGGTATCCACATATGCAAGAAGGTGGTGGCAAACTCAAGTGCAAGATCGGTATTATATGCTATCCTATTGGTATAGCATTTAGTACTACTGCGGTTCCTTTTATTTTTCTTAATCAGCAGTTTAATTTTCTGACTAATGATTCTGTGAATTATACTACTGAAGATTTTATTGAACCACATTATGTGTGGTGGCGGAATAGTTTGGATCCAGATATGACATTTATGGAGTTATTCTATGGTCCATTTTATTTATCTCTAGCAATTGGAGTTTTCTTTTTAATCTCTCGTGCATTCAATTATAAAATTACTACATCAATATCATTAGCATTTTTGTTAGGGCTTTCTACTATATTCTTTGTATATTCTCAGACATCATACAGTACTGTACCTTCAATATTCTTTCTTTTAACAGGATTTCTATATTTTAAAAAGTTTCTTGATAATTCTAAGATTCTACATTCCACCATAGCTGCTAGTTTTTTGGTATTTGCTTTTATGATTAGAGGAGATGTAATTTTCTTCATCATACCTATGTTTGTCTTTTTTATAATTTATATAATAAAACAAAGGCAAAGAATTCTAAAATTAATATCTTTTACTTTGCCATTGATACTAGGTTGGCAATTTGACAAATTTCTAGAATCATTACGTTATGATGTAAATTCCTTAGCTGATCCAAGTATACTCATTGATGGATATGCTAGAGGTGGGGGTGAGAATCTGCAGGGAATTTTTGGTATACTGTTTAGTCCTGGTGTGGGACTTTTCATTTATGTTCCAATATTACTCACTGTTTTTTTCACATATAGAGACTTCTTCACAAGAGAGAGAAAACTAACTGTATTACTATTAGTAATTTCTGCAGTGATTGTGATACATTTCTCATCTTTTACTCATTGGGAAGGATTTACAGCGCATCCTCCAAAATACCTCTTCTCAATTATTCCATTTTTGTTATTACCATTGGGAGCAAGTATTGAAAAAAGAGGGAAAAAGATACTTGCCATTGTTATTGGGTTAGGTATCTTAGGTTTCTTCTTTAATTTTGTCACCATTATACAAGATGTTTCATATTTTGTATGGGGTCAACCTGGTGGATTTACCGGATTGATGAGTTTGGCACAAGAGCGTTCATGTCCTATATACATATGTCCTGAAGTTACTTGGACATTCCAATTTAGTCCGCTAATTACTACCATTAGTTTAGCTCTAAGTAAATTACAGCCAGATCTATTTCTTTTAAAATTATTAGGAATACAATACTATTTGCCATTACTCTTTTCAATCTTATCAATTCAATTTTATCTACTATACAGAATCGTAAGATCTCATGTCACTTCTATAACTCAAAAGCAAAAAAATTCTTAAAAAATATTTTTAATTTTTTTTAACTAAACTCTCAAATTTCTTGAGAAGTGAATCAGCTAATATATCCCAATCATGATTTTTAATCACATAATCTAATCCTTTGTTACCTAATTCATCTAATTTCTCTGTATTAAATAATAATTTAGTTAGATTTTCTACGAATAAGTCACAAGGAGAATAAACTATGCCAAAATTTTCTTCTGGTACCAAATCCATAGTACCTTTTAATGGAGTTGATAATACAGGTTTGCCGCATGCTAAATATTCAAAAATTTTAATTGGAATAATTCTATCTGTTATTTTATTTATTTCAAATGAATTTATACAAATATCAGCTAAGGAGATAAATTTTGGTATTTCATGCTGAGGTTTAAAATTAGTTAATATCACGCTTGATGCCAATTTTTTTTTATTGACTAATGATTTAATTTTTTCAAAATTCTCTCCTCCACCAATGATTAAAAATTTAATATTTTTTATTTTATTTTTTATAGTTTCAAAATTTTGTATTATATTTTCTAATCCAGAAAATTCATAAATTGTACCCACAAATAAGATTACTTTATCATTATCATTAATTCCCAAACTGTGTGCTAATTTCTGATCTTTTTTCATTGGTTTAAAGACCTGAGGATCTAATCCCAAAGGAAAATATTCAACATTATCCTTGTTGGCACCTAATTCGACTGCATAATTCATAAGCTGAGGAGCACTACATAGTACCTTTGATACATTACTAGTTACAAATTTTTCATATTTTTTTGTTAATTGTTTTAAAAATGGTATTTTAACGAATTCATGGATAACATCTAGTTGTCTTTGTATTATAGGTATATTGAATTCCTTTGCAACTTTCACAGACTGTCTACCATTTGTAGCAACACCATACAACCAAATTATATCAATTTTATTTTCTTCAACAACTTTTTTTATAATTTTTTGACATGAAAAAAAATAAGTAGCCCGATTAAGTCCTTTAATTAGTAAAGATGGAAGTCTGATAAGAGTAATTGATGCATCTTTGTATACTCTATTAAAATTGGTTATAGTTGTAGTATGAAATCCATCATTTAGATTCTTAGTATCAGGTTCTCTACAATCAATTGCAAAAACTTTGTGACCTTTCATCGAAAATAATTCTGCTAAATGGTGAGGCTCGTAAATTACTTTTTTTAACCAGTCAATTTCATGTATTATCAAAATGTTCATTTTATTTCTAAGGTGCTCTTGTTTTTAATTCCTCTATTACAGAAGTAACAAGTTTTCTAACTTTACTATCTGTTAAATAAGTTATTACAATATACAAACTAATTCCCAAAACTAAAAATATCAAAATATTTGGTATGAAGTAAATTAAATTTTCTGTATAAATTATAAATTGATTCATTAATACATATGTAACACCAAATACACCAACACTGATACCTAGATATTTCATGACTCTCGAAAAATCTATTTTTATAGAAATATTTTTTCGTAGTAAGTAATATAGGCTAATTGTAAGTGGTGCTTGCGTAATTAAAGCAATAGAGGCCCAATAAATCAATAATTCTTGATTAGAGTTTTCAAGATCCACAAGAATTAGTAGCCCCGCAGTGAGTATGCATATGTAAATAATTGTTTGAATTAGCCTAATCGTCTGTGGAAAAAATAGTTTGCTCCTTATGTAATCCCTAAATGTTGATTTTTCATATTTATCTACTTTCTCAATTCCAGCCAGAGACAGTAGGAAAACATTTGTTAGTACTGTTAAAAATCCCTCAAATGCCATAATGATAACAACTGGTACAGCAATCTCGTAAACTGGGTTTAATGCATATAATCCAGGTCTTGCGAAAGTTATTACTATAGATGTTAAAAGAATACCAAAATAAAATAAATGTGTTAAATTTTCATTAACAAATTCTCTAGTTTTCTCTTCAAGTAGTTTTGGATATACTGCTCTTGATATTAACGATGTATGAGAGATCATGCTTGGTAGAACAACAGCTGCTGTCCAAAATGCAAGTCCTATAACAGAACCAGTAATTATTGTAAAAATTGAAATGTCGAATCCAGCAATTAGTATAGCGATACCGGGATAAAGAGGTAACCATGATCCTTTTAGCCATTTTTTTAGATCTAGTTTATTAAAACTATTTTTGATTTTTTCTTTAGCAAATTGAAATAATACTATAATGCTAATCATATATGAAATAAGAATAGATAAAATTATACCATTAACACCTAGATCAAAATAATAAATAAAGAGTAATGCCAAAGGTATCTCAGAAAATCCAAATATTATTGTTCCATAACTAATTGCATGTGGTTTCCAACCAAGATTCACTGCCACAAGAATTCCATTCATAAACATCGCAGGTATAAGAACTACTGCAAATAATAAAATATTTTGATTTACATCGGTATAGTAACCCATCAAATACGAAATTAAAACATAAACAGACATTCCACCAACTGATAGTAACATTGTGGATAATACAGCTGACTTACCAGATTGAACATTTCTTGCAGTATCTCTAGTAGCCCAATAAGAAATTACTGGACTAATCATCAAGACATAAAGAATTAAAGCATTTATGAGACCCCATGTTCCATATTCTTCAGTACTCACAGTTCTAGTAATAATTAGTGTAAAAATTATTCCAGTAACTATTGAAATAATTCCTCCTAAAAATGAGATTAACCCAGTATATGTAACTCTAATTCCAGCCAAATTTAAAAATTAGACATTAGACTACAATATGAACATAAAGATCCCTTCGTATTGAATAAATAGTAAATCATAGCAGTTTGAATGAAGGGAATTGAAAAAAATTATCGTTGTGCATCATACTTTGCCTAATCTTGGAGGATGGACAACCATACTTATCAATAATGTAATACCCATATTACGAAAAAAAATGGAAGTTGAACTCGTATGGGTAATTCATTCAAACATAGACATCTCGGAATACAAATGTGATAAAAATGAAAGAATTATCAAAATGAATCGTTATACTAATGCTTTTGAAATTCTTGAAAAAGAAAAACCAGATTTAATTTATATTATTCCTGGACTTAATACGCCAGATTATGCATTTTCGATAGCAGCTAAATCGTTGAACATATTTAGAATTGGAAGTGAGATAGCAAATCTGCTTTTTACTAAAAGAAGCAAAATGGGTACTTTAACACAAGTAAAAAATAATAGAAAAGACGCATCATCTCAACTTCAAAATTTTTTTACTAATAACAAATTCCTTATAAATACACAAAGAAAAGCTGGATGGAATTACTTTAAAATTTTTCTTGATTTATGTTCAATGTTTTTCATGTATTTTCCTATCAAGGGATATGGCTCAAGAGCAGAATATTCACCAAAATTTGAATTAGATTTACATTTTATAGAGAGTGAACTTACATTAAAAACAGTTACAGATTTAGGTTTTCAAAAATCAAGAATGATGATAACTGGAAATCCATCATATGATGAAATTTTTCAATTATTAAAAACATCTGAAAAAAATAGTATCCAGAAAACTAAGAAAAAAATCCTAATAGTGACTGCTTTACTTTATGGACAATCTCAAAATAAAGCATTAGCACAAAGAAAATTGTTTATACAAGAAGTAACGAAAGCAATTCCAAAAGATGAATTTGAGGTTGTGATAAAAATTCATCCTGTACAAGAAAATTTGGATGATTATACAAATATGCTTGGAACAACTAATTCATCAGTTAGTATAGTTCAAAATGCAAATTTAGCTGAACTTGTATTAAATGCAGATATTATCATAACACCAGCATCCGCAACTGCTGTAATAACAGCATTTGTAGCAAAAAAACCTATAATTATTTGGAATGTATTCAATGTTGAAAATGATGTATTGTTGAATAATAAATTAGCATTAGAGTGTAAAGATGAAAAAATGATTTTAAAACAAATTAGAAAGGCAGAAACATGGTTACCAGCAGAAGAAAAAACTGAACAATTCATTAGAGAATTTTTATATTCAACAGATGGAAAGGCTTCGGAGAGAATTGCAGATGGAATTTTAAGTGTTCTTAAAAATAATGATGCAGATATTCCTTAATGGGGAACTTTTTCAGATATTTGAAATTTAAAAATTATGAAAGGAGAATAATAAATTATTTTTTTATTAGAAATGAATTCATCATAAGAAATTCTAGACCACTATTAAAAAATGTGTTTAATGCATCGTCTGGTGACAAAACTATTGGCTCTCCATTAATGTTAAATGAAGTGTTAAGAATCACAGGTATACTGCTAATTTTTTCAAACTCCTCAATAATTTTATAGAAGAATTGGTCATGTTCCTTGTTTACAGTCTGTAATCTTCCTGAACCATCTGTATGAGTTACTGCTGGAATTTTCTCACGATATTCATTTCTTATCGGTACAACTTTTTCCATATAATTACAATCAAAACCTTCAGGTACATCAAAAATTAGATGAGCTTTTTCTGATAAAACCGCAGGTGCAAAAGGCCTATAGCTTTCTCTGTATTTTATTATAGAATTAATTTTATCTTTTGTATCTTGTTTCCTTGGATCTGCAAGGATTGATCTTTTACCTAATGCCCTTTCTCCAAATTCCATTTTTCCGTTAAATACAGCTACAACATGACCGTCTCCTAGCAAAGATGCAATTTTTGCTTCAGTATTACTTACTTTTTCACTCACAATTTTTCTTCTCTCTAATACTTTTTTGATCTCTTCATCGTCGAAAATTGGACCAATATTACTAGATTTGAAAGAGTAATTTCTCTCTTCACGATGAATGCAATGGGCAACATATAACGCCGCACCAATACTGTTACCTACATCTGCTGGAGCATACGAAATGTACACATTTTTGAATGGGGTTTTTTGTGTGATTTTCCCATTACAAACTGAATTCATGAAAGATCCTCCGCCCAATACTAAATTATCATTTTTTGTTATCTTGTAAAGATGATTCAGAATATGAAAGACTATTTCTTCTGATACAATTTGCATCGCCTTGGCAACTGAAAAATGCCATTCAGAAGGCGTCTCATTACTTTTACCTACTCTTCCACCTAACAAACTTACTAGTTTTTCTGTAAATAGTTTAGGTTCAGTTTGAAAACCTCCATTATAATATGATTGATCAATCTCAAACAATCCATTTTCTTTAAGTTTTATTGTGTTTCGTATCTTTTCAAGTTCTTTGCTGCAATCAACATCAAATGCTGATAATGCCATAACTTTCCATTCATCATTATCAGATCTGTATCCTAACAATTCAGTGAATGCCCCATAAAATAATCCGAGTGAATGAGGCATGGTTTGTTCAGAAATAATTTCAATGTCTAAGTTGCTTCCAGTTCCCATGGTAGTTGTTTGGAACTCACCTCTATGATCACAAGTAAGAATAGCAGCATTATCAAATGAAGATAAGAAAAAAGCGTTTGCCGCATGAGTAAGATGATGCCTGACAAAATATATTGGTGGCATCTGATCACCTTCTGAATCAAGAACAGTCCATCGTGGTGGTTCTCTTGATGTAAAATCAGCTAAATTATCTCTTACTGTATAAAGATAATCTTCTCTTCTGATTCGTTTACTAGAAAATAATGGATTAAATTTTTTCCAATATTCACCTGGATTCCATGCTTGAGCAATGTAATCACAATTTTTTAATGAAATATCTGCTTCTTTAAGACAATATTGAACAGAGTTTTTCGGGAATGACTTGGTTTTTTTATTTCTTGTAAAACGTTCTTCAGGAGAACCAGCCAAAACTTGACCATTTTTTATTATTGCAGCTGACGAATTTATCTCGCCATGATTTAAACCTAGAATTATCATATTAAACCCCAATTTTGTACCAAATTAAATTATTCTCTATATTCGTCTGAATATATGTCAAATATTTGAATTTTGATGAAATCATTAGTTTTTCTATAGATTAGTTTTTTTTATATGAGATTCAATAATTCGAATTACACGATATAATCCTCTACCATCAATAATTTTATTTCCTTGAGAATTCATTTTTTTACGCATAGCAGTATCTGATAAAATTTTCTTAACGGAATTTTTAATTTTTTTATTTTGTATATTTTTCCAGAGACCCAAATTAATTCCAAATCCATTATTTTGAAAATATCTTGCATAAGGAACTTGATGTTCTACTGCAGGAATACAAATTGTTGGAATTTTTTGAGCAGCCAATTCAAAAAGTGTGTTTCCAGCATTTGAAATTACTAGATCAGCTTGTCTAAACTCATTCCAAATGAATCTGGGTGATTTAATAAATGAGATATTACTTCTTTGATGAGAGTGTTTGATTTTTTGGTTCATTAGTGGGCCCAAAATCACTCTAATATCGATTTCTTCCAAATCAGAAATCGAATCAAGAATTTTAGAAGTTACTCCATGTGGATCAGAACCGCCAATAGAAATTACAACAGAATATCTACTTTTTTGTTTTATATCTCTGTACATTTTTCTATTTTTTGAAAAGTTTTGATCAATAATAAAATATTTTGTCCCAACAAAAATTTTTGAATTTTTATATTGTTTTTTATAATTTTGAAATTTTTTTATCATTGTCCCATTTATTATGATATTAGACCATACTTTCGTTACCCAAGCATCATCTAACAAAATAACTTGTATATTAGATGTAGAAATTTTTTCAGAAAGTTTTTCACTTCGTTCTCTTGTATCTAAAATTAAAAATTTTAAATTTTTTTTATTTAATAATTTGATTAGAAATGATGCTTCCTTCTTTATTGATCTAAATTTTGAAATAGTCTGAAATTGAAATTTTCTCTTAATTAACTCACGGATTATTGGTTGGTGATCATCAATAATAAACGAAATCTTGTATTTTTTTTTACGTAATCCTTCAGCCAGTGTAAGACATCGATTAAAATTACCAAAACCTTTCTTATTGGAAGCTGAGCATCTAATAGATATCTCATTTTTGTTAATCAAGATTAATCCTATTTTTCTAATCTAAGTCTGATAATTCTTTCCAACTTAACTGAGTACCTTTTTTAATTAATTTTTTAGTTTTGAGCCCAACTAAATCATCTATCATATCGGGAGAAATTCCATTTCCAGGTCTAAATACACTTAACATTGACTTTTTGATTTTTGTATTTGCTGGAATATCAATAGATGCACCAATACTTTTTCTCATCTTTTTTACAAACTTTTTCTCTGATTTTGTGACACCAGTTCTAGGTTTTCCTAAAGATTTCTCTATTAATCGTGTTTTTCTTACTAATTCTGAAAATTCATTTGGGTCTGCTGATAATTTCTGATCTGGTCCCTCCATTTCTTTATCTAATGTAAAATGTTTTTCTAAGATACTAGCACCGATTGCTACTGCTGCAATACATGCATCAATTCCATCAGTGTGATCAGAATATCCAATAGGCACATCAAACATTTTTTCTAAATATGGTATTGTACTTAGATTAGCATCTTCCATAGGTGTCGGATAACTTGAATTACAATGAAGAATGGCAAATGGACAATTTTCTTGTTTTATAATATCAACAGCCGATGAAATTTCTGAAACCTTACTCATTCCAGTTGAAATGATCATGGGTGTTTTTGTTTTTGCAGTAGTTTTTAGAAAATCATGGTAGTTCAAATCACAAGATGCTATTTTGATTGCTTGCATTCCTAATGATACAAGCAACTTTGTAGTTTTTTGGCCCATAGGTGTTGAAAAAATTTGTATACTATTTTTTTTTGCATAATCAATTAGTGTTAGATGATCTTTCTTATTCAACGACCATTTATCTACAAGTGTATATAATTCTGGATTCATTTTCTTTGAAAATAACTCATCTGCAGTTATGGTTTGAAATTTTATTGCATCAGCACCACATTTAGAAGCTTGTTTAATTAACTTTTTAGCAATGTTAAGATCTCCGTTATGATTAATTCCAGCTTCTGCAATTATAAATACAGGATAATTTTTTCCTATTTTTTTATTTCCAATGGTAAACATTGTAGTTTTGCTATTCTATTGGATATTAATTCTTACTATAAATTAGTCAGGACTTGCTACAATAATGCTAATGAATCAGGATATTTTTCGTTCTTTAAGACTAATTCTTCATTCGATTCTAGTAATCTAATGACTGAGGTATATTTGATAAATTGGCCGGGTTTGTACAATGAAGCAAAGATTTTGCTCATAATCTCAAAATCTTTTTCTTCGTCAACAGCAAGTCTCCATTCTGGTCTTGCAAGTTCTTTGGGCAACGTAAAGTTTTGTATATCATATAATTTGGGATTTCGTTTTATGTGGAAAGTTACATGCTCTCTAGTTAATGGATCCATTACATTATTGTATAATTTTTCTAAAACCTGAAATGGAAATACTTCTACAAGATAACCTAAAGGATATGTTTGCTTTATCATGTTTGTGGCAAAATCACATTTTGTATCTATTGCCAGTTCTATAATTTTATCAACCAAAGTTGGTTCTACTAGTGGATTATCAGATGTGATACGAACTATTATCTCTCCATTAAATTTTTTTGCACATTTATAGTATCTTTCTAAAACATCATCAGTACTACCACGATAACAATCTATACCCAGTTTATTCACAAGATCTTCAATTTTATCATCTTGCGCAAGTTTGGTTGTTGCCACAATTAGTTGATTAATCGATTCTGATTTTTTAAGAAAATCTATTTGGTGTTCTAACATTGATTTTCCTTGAATTAATCGTAATACTTTACCTGGTAATCTTGTTGATCCCATTCTTGCTTGTATAATGGCTAGAACTTTCAATAGAATACAGCCTATTTAGTTAAACAATTAAAATACTTGATTAATTTTACCATGCAGTCCAACCTCCATCCACAATCAGATTTGCACCTGTCATGTATGATGAAGCATCTGAAATTAAAAATAACAATGCACCTATGTATTCATCATTCCTAGCCATTCTTCCTAGTATTGTTTTTTCTGAGTATTTCTTAACAAAGTCCTTATCTTGATTGTTAAAAACTCCACCTAGTGATAGCGTATTTACACGAACATTTCTTTTTTGCCAATATGCTGCAACATATCTTGTAAAATTAAGAAACGCACCTTTCGTGGCTGCATATGCAACTGGTGTATTCATATTTTTTTTACCATATATTCTTTGATCAGCTCCAGTATTTCCATAAATTGATGATATGTTTACTATAACACCATTCTTTTGTTTTGCCATAACCTTACCAATTTCTTGGGAACATAAGAAAAGTCCAGTAAGATTCACATCAATGTATTTTTGCCATAAATCCAATGGATAAGATTCAAATTTTGCAGAATACTTAGGGTGATTAGTTGGATTTACAGTTGCATTATTAATTAAAATATCAATCTTTTTGTAATTCCTTACAATTTCTTTTGTTAATTTCGACACTGATTCTTGATTTGAAATATCAATACCAAATGACATTGGTCTAGTCTTGTATTTTTTTTTTAAGTTAATCTCTAATTGCTTATTTTTTTTTGTTTGATTATCAACTAAAATTAGATTTGCATGTAACTTGCTTAAGGCATGAGCATATTGTCTTCCTAGAAAACCAGATGAGCCTGTTAAAACAATTGTTTTACCTTTGATATTAAATAATGAAAGTGGATTCTTTATCAATTCAATCTCACCATTTTCTTAATCTCCGAAGATTTTTTTATTGCCAGTGCTACATCCAAAGTTTTAGCACCTTGGCTAACAGGATTCATTGTTTGTTTTTTAGCTTTGATACATTTAAGAAAATAGGATAATTCATCTACATAAGTAGAGTTAATATCAAAATTTCTAAGTTTCATTACTTCAGTCCATTTTTTTGTTCTATTATTAAATAATTTTACAGATTCATTCTCTGAATTCCAATACAATATTCCTTTTGTCCCAATAACTTTACAGCTTCGAGTTTTTGCTCTTTGAAAATAATCTAAATGAACTTCACCAATAACTTTATTCTTAAACTTGATTAGTATTGCAGAAAAATCATCGGCTGAAATTTTTAAGTTACTAAATTTTCCTGTAATAGAAAATACATCATTTACATTTCCAAAGAACCACATTAAATAATCTAATTCATGAATCATTGTTAAAACCACACCTCCTCCTAGAGTTTTGCGGGCTGCATAACTTGAACTATAATCTTCTTCTGGATGCCAATCTGGTAAATATGATCCATTTTCAACTTTTACTGAAATTATATTTCCAATCTTTTTTTTAAGAATTAATTCTCTAATTTTTTTTATACATGGATGAAAACGCAGATTACACCCCATTAGAGTTATAGAATTATTTTTTTCTATAATGTTAAGTAACTTTTTGATATTTTTTCCTGTATGTGAGAGGGGTTTTTCAATAAGTAAATGACAATTGGATCTTGCTATTTTGATTGCTGTGTCAATATGTAAACTGGTAACATTTGTAATTAATCCAATATCTGGTTTTTCTTTAAGACAATCATTTAATGATTTGTAAACTAAACAATTATTTCTACGCAAAAAATCATCTTGATGTTTTGTACATACTATAACTTGATGATCAGATATTTTTAAAATATTTCTAATATGACGTTTTCCAATTGACCCATATCCTATAACAAGAATTTTCATCTATCAAAAAATTCCTTAATTGAATCAATTAAATATTTTTTCTCTTCTTGTGTCATATTTGGGTACAAAGGTAAAGTCAATACTGTTTTTGCTATATTTTCTGTAACTGGAAGCATTCCCTCCTTACCATTAAATTTTTTCTTATAAAATGATGTAAGATGTATTGGATTAAAATAAACTTTAGAAAAAATTTGTTTTTTGGTAAGAAATTCATGTAAGCCATCTCTAATTTTTTCATCACTTAATCTAATAGTAAATAATTGATGGATGTGCTCTGAACCGTTTGGTATGGGAGGAACTATAATTTCTGGAATATTTGAGATGTGCGAAGAAATGTATTTTGCATTATCTTGTCGCATCTTAATTATTTTATCCAGTTTTTTTAATTGTGAGATACCTAATGCTGCGGTAATTGAAGACATCCTCCAATTGTATCCTAATCCATCATATTGTGACTCGGAAGGATTACTAAAGTAATTTTTGTTATCTAGTCTACCATGAGAACGGATTAATTTTACTTTTTCATAGATTTCTTTGGAATTTGTTACAATGGCACCACCTTCACCAGTAGTCACAACTTTATTTCCGCAGAAGCTGAATATTGAAGAATCTGCTATGGAGCCAACTTTTTTTCCATTAATTGAAGAACCTAATCCTTCTGCAGCGTCATCAATTAATATTAAATTATTTTTTTTTACAGTATCTAAAATATCAAATATTTTACATGACAGTCCTCCATAATCCATCGAGATAACGGCTTTTGTATTACTTGTAATTTGTGAGGGAATTAATTTGGGGTTTAATCCAAATGTTGTTTCTTCAATATCGACAAATTTTGGTTTTGCACCTACAAAAAGAACAGAATTGGCTGTAGAAACAAATGAAAATGATGGTACAAGAACTTCATGATTACTCTGTATCCCATATGCAATTAATAGTGCATGTAATGATGATGTACCAGAATTTAGTGTTAAACAATAATCAACACCGACATAATCTTTGATTAAAGTCTCTAATTCTTGAATTTCTGGGCCAATTGCCCATTCATATCCTCTCTTGATAATTTTTGTAACAATGCCCAGATCTTCGTCATCTGTATAGATTTTGTATAGTGGTATTTTCCATTCTTCCATTAGATTATGATTTATTTCATCGTTTTTAATTCTAAGGTATGAATGTGCTCTAAAATTATAAATTCCTATATTTTTCTCCTTGATGATTATAAAATTATAGAAAACTTCATGAGAGGGAGTGTTATGTTAAAAAAATGAAGAATGAATAAAGATGATTTAGAAGCAAAAAAATCAGATTTTCCAGAAATATCCTCTCAAATGTATAATCTGTTAAAAGAGCTATATCCAATATGCAGAAGTATAACGGGAGATGGAGTAAGAAAGACATTAGAGATTATTCAGACACATATACCAATTGAAAAACATGAAGTGCCATCAGGAACAAAAGTTTTTGATTGGACAATTCCTAAAGAATGGAATATCAAAGATGCATACATTAAAAATGATAAAAATGAGAAGATAGTTGACTTTCAAAAATCAAATCTACATATATTGAATTATAGTAAACCAATAAAATCAAAATTATCATTATCTGAATTAAAACATAATTTACATACTTTACCAGAACAACCTAATGCAATTCCTTACAAGACATCATATTATAATGAAGATTGGGGTTTTTGTTTAACCCATAATCAATTTTTAACTTTAAAGGATGGTGAATATGAAATTGTAATTGATTCATCATTAGAAGACGGTAATTTAACATATGGTGAATTTTTCTTACAAGGAAAGAAAGACGAGGAAGTATTACTAACCTGTTATACATGTCATCCATCACTTTGTAACGATAATCTTTCAGGTATAGTCTTAGTTACATTACTTGCCAAATTTCTTAGTAAATTTGAACTTAATTATTCCTATAGGTTTCTCTTTATTCCAGAAACTATAGGTGCCATCACGTGGCTCAAATTCAATGAAGAAAATATTTCAAAAATTAAACATGGTTTAGTAGTAACATGCGTTGGTGATTCAGGCAAGTTTACTTATAAAAAAAGTCGTATAGGTGATGCAGAAATTGATCAGACTGTCATTAATATTTTGAAAGAATCAGAAGAATCATTTGAAATTAGTGATTTCTTTCCAATTGGCAGTGATGAAAGACAATTCTGTTCTCCAGGATTTAATCTTCCTGTGGGCTCATTAATGAGAACTATGTACTTTAATTTTCCTGAATATCATACTTCATTAGATAATTTAGAATTTGTCAAGGCAGAAAACCTAATTAAATCATTTTCTATGTATCTAAAAATTATTTTAGAATTAGAAAAAAATTCAGACAGTTCAAAATCAAAAGAAAAAGTTAAAGATCAAAATACTAATCGTGAGGATGTTTTTATCAACTGTATTCAAAAATGTGAACCAAATTTGGGAAAAAGAGGTCTATTCGACAAAGTTACACGTTTGGATTCTGGAACAACTCTAAGAATTAATTGGATTTTAAATCTGTCAGATGGAACAAACTCATTATCAGATATATCTAATATCTCAGGAATAGAGTATAACCTAATTAAAGAAACTAGTGAATTACTTTTAAAACATAATTTGCTAAAAAAATGAATTGATATGGAGATAATACAGAAACTAGATTATTTACATCATAATATTAGAAATAGTGATATTATGAAATATAATGCGAGATATTATGAAATGCCCTATTTGTAATGATGATAACTCAATTTCATATTTAAAATTACTAAGATGCAAAAATTGTAATCATATTTTTAATAAAAATATCTATGACGAGAAATACTGGAATAATTTGTATGAAAATGAATATACAAAAAATGAAAGAAAATTAAATCATGAACGAAATGAAATGTATAAGCAGGAAATACAATGGGTAAATAAGTTTAAAAAAATACAAGGAAGGTTTTTGGATGTAGGGTGTAGTTATGGTACTTTCTTTCAATTCTTACCTAAATCTGTAAAAAAAATAGGTCTGGATATATCGTCTGATGTAATTAACACTGCACAAAAACTCAACTCAGATAGTGAATTTTTTAGATTACATTTATCTGAATACAAACCAACAGAACAATTTGATTTTATTCAATTTAGAGGTGTAATTCAACATGCCACAAACTCATTAGATAATATACGGTGTGCAATGAAATTATTAAAAAAAGATGGAGTGATAATAGTTACATCATTACCAAATTTCTCTTCAATTACGAGCAAAGTTTACAAAGAAAATTTCAGATTTTATCAGCCATCTGTATGTCCAAATTTTTTTACTTGTGAATCATTTAATTATTTATTAAATAACCTTGGTCTAAGTATTGCCTACGAAGATTCACCATATTTTCATACACCATATGAAAATTTTCCTAAAGATGTTATATCTTTTCTAATGAATAAATTGCAAGGAAAAATAAATCCTCCATTTTATGGAGTTGTTAAAAATTATATTTTAATCAAGGCTTAATCTTTAATTTCATGAATTTTATAAACAACAATATTTCTTGGATCGTCAACATTTGATCTGTACAATAATTCAAAATTAGAAGGTATCTTAGGGTCTTTTGGATTAAGAAGAACGTCTAATGCGCTTTGTGGAACTTTCTCGTACCAAGGTCCATTTGCATCAAAAGTATATGGACTATAAATTAGATATTCAACAAATGGATTATTTTTGTTGTATCTATCAGTGGGATAGCTATGTACAGTAGAAGTAAAAATTTCAACCGGACTCCAATTTTTTTTCGAAATATAATCATTCAAAGTATCACCTTGAACTCCCTCGGTAAAATCAGCATAAACAAACTTACTATCTGAGTAAAATGAATAAACTGGTATAGTTGCCATAACATAACTATTTTCAATATTAGGTTGTCTTGATAATATATCAGAGATAATTTTTATCTGCATAGAAGAATTATCAGAAGTGTCATGTACACTAAAAATATTCAAAAGATCACTTGGCAAATTATCATAGGATTCATTATAGAATGATCCAATAACTAATACGTAATAGAATGATGAATTTAATATCAAAATTACTATAACAAGTGAAATTATAGAACGTGGGAATTTTATTTTCTCTTTGGTCTTCTTTAAAACTGAAAAATTATTTTTATTTATTATTTTTGGTAAAACCTCAATAAAAAAAACTGAGCTTAAAATAATTATTGGAAGCCATACTGGTAGAAAATGAAATGCACGATGTACGTGTGCTATTGATATCAATGATATAAAAACCGCGGGTAAAATCAATAGGGGAATGAAATTCTTATTGATATTACGAATATTAAAAATTGTAAGACCGATAATGGGTGTTAAAATGACTAAAAATGAATGATATTCTACATCACCCAGCAAAAATAGAATTAGTAATGATGCAGATACTGTTGTAACTAGTATAATTAGATTAATTTTTGTAATCTTGATCTTTAAACAATAAACTAATCCACCAATAAAAGGCACTAATCCCAATAGTGGAATCGCTGGAAATATGGAAAGATTATCAAATGAATCAAAATTAAAAAGTTTGTTTGGTGAATGGAAAAGTAAATTATAGAAATAATTTTTTTGGAATAAATCAAAATCAACGAATATACTTTCAAGTAATCCTGTATATTCCATATTAGAAAATTCTTCACGCCATTCATCAGTTTGAAAATGTGAAAGATGTAAGATGTAGTAAACTGGACTGCTATCTAGAAAAGTATCATGTGTAGAATAACCATAATAAATCTGTGGACTAAATGCAATTAGAAAAAAAGCAATTGTCAAAAAACAGAATGAAAGATTTTGACGGATTTTTTTATTATGAACAAGAATAAAAATAATTATTGCAATTAAGATAAAGACTGATTGGAGTCTAAACATTGCAGCAATGCCTAAAAATGAACCAATTATCATAAAATCATAATTTCTTAATTGCTTTTTGGTAATCCAAAATAAAGAAAGTATTATCAAAAAAACTGAAACTAACTCATTTAGAGCCTGAAATGATAAAAAATTCAATCTAGGATTAACGGCTATGAATAATTGACTAAGTAACGCAACTTTTGTTCCAAAAATTTGCTTAACCAGAAAAAATGAGACAAACACTATGCCAGTTCCACACAAAACTGCAACTATTTTCTGTACTGTGAATATGTCATGAAATAGTGCCTCCAAGCCTGCAAATAAAATAGGTCCTCCAATAGTTCCTATTACAAATTGTAAATTTTCTCCATTACCAGATAAAATCTCTCTTCCATAATTTAGATAGAACACTCCGTCTACATCAGAAGAATAAATAATATGATGAAACATTGCAACATAAAGTGTAGACAAGAAAAATCCTATTGTAATAATAATTGGAAATTTGTTAGTAATTATGAAACTAGAAAAATTAAAACATTTTGAATTATTCTTATCATCTGTTTCCTGAATATCCTTCATAGAGAAACTCTAATGGATGTATTATTAAAACAAAATGATAGAATAGTTTGTATAGGTACTTTTTTTCTATAAACAATTAAGATGAAAAATATTCTAATCACAGGTGCTGCTGGTTTCATCGGTGCAAATCTAGCTAACAGATTAGCATCAACAAAAAATAATGTTACAATACTAATAAGAAAGAAAACAAATCTTTGGCGTATCAATCACAATATTTCAAAATTTAATATAAAATATGCAGACATAATGAATGATAAAGATGTTTCTAAAGTAATTAAAATAACCAAGCCAGATATTGTATTTCATAGTGCAACATATGGAGTATATCCTAATCAAAATAATTTTGAGAAGATGATAAAAACTAATTTAATTGGAACCAAAAATTTGTTAGAATCATTATCAAATTATAATGATCTAGAAAAATTTGTGAATATTGGGACGTCGTTTGAATATAGTTCAAAGAAACAACCTATTAAAGAAACAGACCTATCAAATCCTAGTACAATTTACGGAATCACAAAAAATGCTCAGACTAATATCTCCCAATATTTTGCAATCCAAAAAAAATTACCAACAATTAGTTTTAGAATCTTCTCTACATATGGTAGGTATGATGAACCTGGCAGAATAATTCATGATATCATGTATTCTGCAATAAACAAAAATAAAATAAATCTAAGTTCAAAACAAACAGTACGTGATTTTATTCATATAGACGATGTAATTGATGCTCTGGTCCTAGCATCAAGAAAAAAATCTCTTACTGGTGAGGTTTTCAATATAGGTACAGGAAAAGAATATTCATTAAAACAAATTGCCGATCTAATACAGAATCTTACCAATACAAAATTAAATATTTCCTGGGGACACAAAGATAAGATTAGAGAGTTTGATAAAATAAATGGAAAAAATATTGCTGACATAAAAAAATCAACACGCATCTTAAAATGGAAGCCAAAAAATTCTATTAAAGATGGATTGATTAAGACTTTCAATTGGTATAATGAGCATTCTAAAATATACCAAAAGCTTTATCAACAAAAATAATTTTAATTTTATAGATCCAATCTTTGTGATATTTCTGATTTGAAAATTCTGTCTGGATCAATTTTATGAATAAATTCTTTAAATTCTGTATACTGAGGATAACACTCTTCTACTACTCTTTTTGTTAAGCGAGAGTCTTTTATGATGTATGGTAGTACGTGATAAGATACGGTTAATTCATCTAATTTTGACAAAAATTCCAAGTCATCTCTTGAATTTTTGATTTCCAATATCACAGACATTCCATTACCACAAAACTGTAAGAATTTCTGCTCTCCTCTAAATGGTTTAAGAACAATAATTGTTAAATTTGGCTTATTTTCTTTTATTAATTCTGTTAAGTCATTTAGAAATTTGGTTATATCTGAATTTTGTATTAGAATTTGATACACACGAAATTTTTCTCCACCATAAAGAAAATAAAACCATTTTGCTTTTTGAGTAAATGGAAAAAAACCCTGATAGATATTTTTTGTAACAGTACCCTGTTTCAATTCAATTTTTCGACCAATTGAGTTTACTCGTGCAGTTGTAAATTTTCCCCAGAAGGATATTGGAAATGATGACTTGGCTAATTTTGGTGCATTTCTGGGTATGAAAGATTCCTTTTCATAGAATCCTTTATCAAATGAACATATTCGTACTACACCTTCTTCAAAAAATGCAGAAGAAGAACCATTGTGCCAACTATAACTCATATCAGCATCTTTATTTTTTTCTAAAATTGTAGAAGCTTCTATTAAAGAATTAACTTCTGTTGGTACAATTTTAATTCTGTCTGATGGTAAAGAGTATAATTGTAATTTTGCTTTTGTAATAAATCCAGTTAAACCTAGACCACCACATGTTGCATCAAAAATTTCTGAGTTAGGTTCTATTTTTTGATATCCATTTCTAGGATGGTAGATCTCAATCCAATGTACATGCTCTTTAAACGTACCATCTTTTAATGGATTCTTTCCATGTACATTTCCTGCAATACAGCCACCTACAGTTATTTCAGGAAATCCAGGCATAACAGGATAAAATAATTTCTTTTTTAAACCCCAATCTAACAATTGTCGTAACGTAGTTCCAGATTCTACAATAACAGTTTTTTCTTCTTCATTAAATTCTAGTACTTTGTTGAATAATGTCATATCAGTTACAAGAACATCTCTACCAAAACTTGCTGGGGCGTAGGACCAACCACCTCCACGAGGTATTTGTTTAGATAAATTTTCTTTTTCAAAAATATTAATGTGATTAGGTCTTTGAGAAATAGTTTCTATGGAAGTAGACTCATCAAAGCTACTAAATCTAATTCGTTTGGGATTGTGGGATTCCACAAATTTTTGTTTGTCTTAAATTATATAAATTCAGTGTATAATTATTACTAGAACATTAAGACATGTGTGATTTAAAAAAATCATTGAATTGTGTAATAACATAGTTAATCATTTCATTATTCAGTCCTGGATAAACTCCTATCCAAAAAGAATTTTCCATGATTAAATCTGTATTCTTAAGATCACCTACAATACGATATTTTATGTCCTTAAAATAAGGCTGTTTAATCATATTACCAGCAAAAATTGGTCTAGTATCAATAAATTTTTGAGTTAGAAAATTAATTAGGTCATTTTTGGAAAAGGGTGCGTTATCTCTTACTGTAATAGGAAATCCAAACCAAGATGGATCACTTTTAGATGTGGCATTGGGTAAGATAATGAAATTTTCAAATGGTGATAATCCTTCTTTAAGTAATTTAAAATTTAGTTTTCTTTTTTCAATAAATTCTGGTAATTGTTTTAATTGAGCTAATCCAACCGCAGCCTGCATATCAGTTATTTTGAGATTATATCCAACGTGAGAATATGTGTATTTATGGTCATAACCTTTTGGTAAATCACCTAATTCCCAATCAAAACGTTTACCACATGTATTACTTTTTCCAGGATCACAATAGCAATCACGTCCCCAATCTCGTAGTGATGCAATAATTCTTTTTAACAATGCATTATTAGTGAATACTGCACCACCTTCTCCCATAGTTATATGATGTGCGGGATAGAAACTTAATGTAGAGATATCTCCAAACGTACCAACTTTTTTGCCATCATATATGGTTCCAAGTGCATCACAACAATCTTCTATCAACCATAAATTATGTTTCTTAGCTAATTTTGTTACAATATTAATATCAAAGGCATTGCCTAATGTGTGTGCAAAAATAATTGCTTTAGTTTTTTCAGAAATTGCACGCTCAATTTTCTCTTCATCAACTACATATGTAGATAAAGATACATCAACAAAAACTGGAACAAGATTATTTTGTATTATAGGATTTACTGTTGTAGGAAAACCTGCAGCTACACTAATTACTTCATCACCAGGTTTTACTGCTTTATCACCTAATTGCTCAGATGTAAGTGATGAAACAGCCAGAAGATTTGCTGATGAACCTGAATTTGTAGTTAAAACAAAATTGACTCCTAGGAATTCTCCTAGCTGTTTCTCAAATTCAGCATTAAATTTTCCACTTGTAAGCCAAAAATCTAATGATGATGCAACTAGTGCTTGCATGGCATTACTATCATAAACTCTTCCTGAAACTGGAACTATAGACTTTCCAGGTTGGAATTTATTTTCACTATGTGATTGGCTATAGTATTTTCTTACCAAATTAAGAATTTCTTGTCTTAGTCTGGTTGACTCTTCGTTATTATCTAAAATATGATTTTCAAAGAATTTTGCAAGATCATCCATTTTATTTACTACATGCCCATGTGATATTCATTTGTTTTGCTTTACGAGAATAATTTAGAATTTGATTCTTCGAAAATTCATCCATTTTATCATTGCATTCGTAGAATTCTTTATACCATGCAACTGTTTCATTAACTGATTCTGTAATAGAATAAACGGGATGCCAATCCAAATTTTTAATTGCTTTTGATGAATCCAACATCAAAAGATGTGCTTCATGAGATTCATTATTTTCTGACAGATCAATGAGGTTTCCATTTCCCCATTCATCAATTATTTTTAATGATAATTCATTAACTTTTACTGGTGGATTTTTTGTCAATGGTCCAAAATTCCATGCTTGAGCATATTTCTGAGGATCATTATACATATTTTCTGTTAGACAAAATAATCCAGAAATTGGCTCTAGAACATATTGCCATGGTCTTACAGAATTTGGATTACGAATTTCAATATTCTCATTTTTAGATAAAGCCTTAACACAATCAGGAACTATTCTGTTCTCTGCCCAATCTCCTCCACCAATTACATTACCAGTTCGTGAAGATGATAAACTAACTCCATGATTATCATAATTTTCTGGATTAAAGAATGAATTTCTATATGATGAGATTACTAGCTCTGTTGCACCTTTGCTTGCACTGTAAGGATCATAACCACCCATAGGATCAGTTTCTTTGTATGCGTAACTTAATTCTCTATTTTCATAGCATTTATCACTTGTAATAACAGTACAGATTTTTACACTTGATACATTTCTAATTGACTCCAACAAATTTACTGTACCCATAACATTTGTTTGGAATGTATCTTTGGGTATTGAATATGAGGTTTTTACTAATGGTTGTGCTGCAAGATGAAAAATTATTTCAGGGGAATGCCTTTCTATTGTATTTTGTAATTTTTTTGAATCATTGATATCTCCTATATTATGTGAAATTTTTTTCTCCAGATTAAGAGCAGAAAATAGTGATGGAGATGTTGGAGGTTCTAAAGAATAACCAATTACATTTGCCTGTAATTCACAAAGCCATTCTGTTAACCAAGAACCTATAAAACCAGTATGGCCAGTAACAAGGACTGTTTTATCTTTAAAAATTCCATTAAACGCATTAGATAGTGTCATTTTACCAAATTTCCCAATTCAATAACTAATTTCATTTCACATCTGCGTCTTTTGTACGGTATTAAAGATTTTACAATAAATCATACATCAGAATTTATAGTTAACAATTTTCTACATTTTGTATGGGAATTATGTATGTAAGTATTGTATTAACATTTTTAGCTCTACTAATTTTTAATATTCTATTTATTCTAATTAATATTTATTTATGGGCAATTGGTGACCATGCAATTGTTACTTCTGGAACAAATCTGATTGAGATATTATATTATGCGCCATTATTCAAATGGATAGTTTTATTTGATATAATATGGCTAGGGACAGGATTTCTATTTGCTCTGACACGAAAGACATACAAAACAGATCAGCGTTTCTACCTAGATACTAAGAAAATTAATGATCCAAAAATTACTGTTATCATACCTACATATAATGAAGAAAATAATGTTGAAAAAATAATTAAAGATTTTCAATCAGAGAAAAATGTTAAACATGTTCTAGTAATTGACAATAATAGCTCAGATAAAACTGTAAAAATATCTAAAGAATGTGGTGCTACAGTGATAACCAAAGAAACCAATAAAGGATTTGGCGATTCATGTATACTTGGATTTAGTGAGGCATTAAAAACTGATGCAGATGTAATTGTGCTAACAGAATGTGATGGAACTTACACAAGCTCTGATTTAGAAAAAATGTTACCATACTTAGATAACTGTGAATTGGTTTTAGGAACTAGATTAATTCAGGTATTAACTGAAAAAGGAAATCAGAATGGGATGTTTAATACATGGGGAAATTTCTTTATAGCAAAGCTAATTCAGCTAAAGTTTTTCAGTTTGTTACATATGGGGGTTGTTTCTTTGACTGACGTAGGATGTACATTTAGATGTATGAGACGTGAAAGTTTGGAAAAAATAATTGAAACAATAAAAGCTGATTATGACAAGAAAATCGATAAAAATGGATGGTTAATTATTCCTTATCTAAATATGATCGCAATTAAAAAAGATTTAAAAATTGTTGAAGTACCTATCACTTTTAAAAAAAGAGTTGGGATATCAAAATCAGGTGCACAAAAAAAATCTAAGGGCATCATATATGGATTAAAATTCATCTGGTTTGTATTAAAAAACTGAAATTATTGATACTGATAAAAGTCACTTCTTTTCATGTTTGTTAATAATTGTTATACCTAAAGATAATTTACTGTATAGGATCTAGATTTGGGCGTAAAATCTTCAGTCTTTATTAATTCGATATACAACTATATCGCTTTCATCTGAACTCCATAATAGTTCAAAATTTGAAGGAATTTTTGGATTATCTGGTTCCAATAAAATCATAAGATCTTGATACTGAGTAGAATTAGCTCTATGAATTTCAATTTCAAATAAATCTAATTTCTCAAAAATAATATAATCTGGAGTTGGTTTAATGATATTATTTACATCTGGTGGAAAACTTCCTAGATTAGATAAATACAATTCATAGTCTGACCAATTTATGCGATTAACATAATTCTGAATTGAATCACCAGGTTTTCCCTCCATGAAATCTGCCTTTATCCATTTGCTTCCTGCATGATAGGAGTAACCCTGAGCATTAGTCATAATATATGATGTTTCAATATTTTCTTCTTGACTTAGCATGTCACCAACTAATTTCCTTTCATATCCTTGTGGATTGATGGATTGATTTGATAAGATTAATTGAATTTCATTCATAATACCATTGAATTCATGTGGATACGACACAATAAATGAAAACGCAGTGGATGCACCAATATTCAAAATTATTACAAGTGCAATAATTATTAAAATTAATTCTGTATGATTTCGATGTATGTTTAATTTAGTAAATATTTTAGGAAGAACCTGGACCAAAAATATAGCACTCAATGCAGGAATAATTAACCACATAGGATAGAATTGATATGCTCTGCTAATGTTTGAAATAGCAAATATAGCAAGGAAGACTAGTGATAATATCATCATTAATGATAAATTTTCTGGAATTTTTTTAAAATTTAGAATACCTATTAGTAATAACGGAATGAAAAATAATGCAAAGAAAATTTCTTCTGTATCTCCAATTTGATATATTATAAATAATATTATTGCAATGCTTATTCCAATAAGAATAATTTTTTGTTTTGATAATTCGAAATTAAATACATGTATGTATCCTATTGAGAATACAATTAGACCTAATACTGGGATCAATGGAAAAATGGAAATTGTAGTAAATGTATTAAAATTAAATATCTTATCAGGATTATTATAGAAAAAATTATACAGATAATTTTTCAGAAATAAATCAAAATCTAGGAACATTACTGATTCATCACTTCCTGAAACTATGATATTTTCAGCATTTTGACGCCATTCAGAAGTTTGAAATGTCCAATGCCATCTAACATGCTCGTTTGTACTACTATCCATAAAATTTCCGTGTGTAGTAAAATTCAAAATTAGGACTGGACTTAATGCCAAAATAAAAAATATAGAAAAAATGATAATTTGCCTTAGATTAATCCTAATTTTCCTATTTCTTATAAGTAAATAAATGATAATTGCAATGAAAACTATTAACGCTTGATATCTAAATGATGATGCAATTCCTAAAATTAGAGCACTTATTATGATATTTTGCAAACTGAGCTTTTGTTTTGTAATAAAATATAATGATGAAAAAATTAATAATAATGGAATAATTTCATTTAATGCAGAAAAACTTAGATAAAATAATTTTGCATTGGTCGCAATTAATAATTGACTTACAATTGCAATTTTATAATCAAAAATATTTCTTATAATAAAATAAGAAACAAATATTATACATGTACCACCAATAATAGAAATTAATTTTAGTGTAACAAAACCATCATTGATAAATTGATCTACAAATGCATAAAAAATTGGACCTCCAGGTGGTGCATCTGGAATTTTTATATTTTGGTAATTTCCCTTTAGAATTTCTTCACCTATTTTTAAATAAAACATTCCATCATCTTGTGCAAAGTATGGTTGATGGAATATTGCAACATAACTTGCACATAAAAAAAATGTCACTGTTACCAAAATAACAGATATCTTTTCGTTTTGTTGGAAGATTAATTTTAAATTTTTAGTGTTTCGGCTTGACATACTTATCATCCTTTTTTGGATCCATCATATAATTTGGTTTTCCAAAGGCAATTTTTGGTAATGCATTAACAAATGTTCCAATCATTACTTGTAATAGAACAGGTTGATGAGCATCCTTCCAGATCCATTTTAATGCTTTAGATACTTCGCTTTGTTTTGTAATAGTTTTAGAGGGTAATCCATATGCAGTGGCAATTGATTCAAAATTAGGAGCACTATAACCCCAAAGAGTAGACTGATATCGTCCATTAAAATAATCTTCTTGAAACTGTCTTACCATTCCATGACAATTGTTATTCAAAACTATAATTTTAATAGGTAATTTATGATGAACTAGAGTTTGTAATTCTTGGATGTTGGATTGAAACCCACCATCGCCTGCAATTAATACTATTGGAGAAAGATCTTTTGCAAGTGTTGCACCTATTGATGCTGGCAATCCAAACCCCATTGATCCCATACCTCCAGATGTTATGAATCTCTGGTTATCAGTAAGCTCCAAAGATTGTGCAGCCCACATTTGGTGTTGCCCAACATCTGCAGTAAAAACAGAGGCTGATTTGGAGGCATTTGATAATTGATGCATAAACAGATTTGGGTTAATCCCTTTAGGTTGAGGATTTTCAGCAGTATCTGGAAAATACTTCCTCATTTCATCTATTTTTTCGAGCCATTCACGTTTTTCAGTGAATTCAATAGTAGACAATTTGTCATTTATTGAATTAAAAAAAGATTCAAGATTCATAGGAATTTCAATACATCCTTTGATTCTATTATTTAGCTCATGAGTGTCAATATCAACATGAAAAATCTTTTTGTTCTTTCTAAATTCGTCCACTTTAGAACTGGTCTGGCGAATATCTAATCTACTACCTAGAATAATCAGCAAATCTGCTTTTGATAGAGCCAGATTAGCCCATCGATTGCCGTAACTGCCAATTAAGCCAATTCGGAATTTGTCCAAATAGGGTAAAGCATCAACTGCCATTAATGAGTTAACTACTGGGATCTTTACGATTCTGACAAATTCTCTAAATTTTTCTAAGGAATTTGATGAGTGAATTCCTCCACCAACCAAAATTATAGGTCTTTTTGCATCTTTAATGGAACTAATTAGATCCATTGATATCTTAGAAGTCACTGGTTTTTGATGAGTTATCTTAGAAGTAATTTTTTCAATTTTTTCTACATTGATGAATTCACGTTGTACATCCATTGGAATGTCTATAACGACTGGTCCCGGTCTCTTCTCAGTTGCAATTACAAATGCATCTTTTAAAACATCAGGTACATCTTCAGGAGAAGTAACCAACAATGCTTTTTTCGTAATTGGGCGCACAACTGACACAATATCTGTTTCTTGAAATCCTAATTGTCTTACTTTTTTGTTGCCTTTAATTTCACTTCTATTAACTTGTCCAGTAATAAATACAGTAGGTGAGGAATCAAAATAAGAACTACCTATACCGGTGATCAGATTTGTTGCACCAGGACCACTAGTTGCTAATGCTATTCCTGGAATTCCAGTTAAACGTCCATAAGCATCTGCAGCAAATGCTGCAGATTGTTCATGTCTAAAACTAATTATATTAATTTTAGATTTTTGATTGATTGAGTCAAGCAAACGAGTAATCATACCACCTGACATTTCAAAAACAAACTTGATCTGATTTTGTTTTAAAAACTGAGCCACATAATCAGATATCTTTATTTTTCTTTTCATTAGAAATCAACAAAAATGGTTAATAATTACTTAATAAAAGAATAGTGAATCTTTTAGGAGAAAAGATGCAACTGTATTAGTAAGTAAGAGTTTTTAGTTATATTTTATAGTGATATTTTATAGGATTATAATATGGGAACAGTATTTACGATATTAATTCTATTAGCAGTTTCTTTAATAATTGCTCATGTGGTATTTCTAGGAGTTAATGTAGCTTTTTGGATACTAAATGGTCTAGATTATGTTATAGAAGGTAATACATTCATCGAAATTATCTACTATTCAACATATCTAAAATGGTTAGGTCTATTAGATCTTATTTGGCTTTCTTTTCTATCTATATTTCTGATTAGAAGAAAACAATACAAAACAGATTCAAATCTTCACTATTTAGAGAAAAATGTTACTAGGGAACCAAAAATATGTGTCATTATTCCCACTTTTAATGAAGAACAAATAGTAAAAAGTGTAATTGATGATTATTCTAATCAAAAAAATATTAATGAAATCATAGTTATTGATAATGGAAGTTCAGATGACACCGTACAAATTGCAGAGTCGTGTGGAGTTCAAGTAATTAAAAAAGAGTCGAATAAAGGTCTTGCAGATTCAGTGATAATAGGATTAAATGAATTTTTAAAATCAGACTCGAATATAGTGACAATTACTGAATGCGATGGAACTTTTAGTGGTTATGACCTTGAAAAGATGATCCCATACCTAGATAATTGTGATATGGTGATTGGAACAAGGCAAATTCAAGTTCTTACTGAAAAAGGAAATCAAAATAGTATGTTTTATGTTTGGGGAAATTATCTTTTAGCTAAATTAATTCAGATAAAATATTTTAGTCTAACTAACTTAGGAATAATAGAATTAACTGATGTTGGATGTCTTTATAGATGTATTAGAAAGGAAGCGTTAGAGAAAATCAAATTTGAATTGTTAGGTGGAGATGCAAAAAAAATTCGTAATAATCCGAATAGTGGTTTAATTGCAAATTTTCTAACAATGATAGGAATTGAAAATAATCTAAAAATAGTAGAGATACCCATAACGTTCAAAAAAAGAATTGGTGTGTCAAAAACAGGTGCTAATAAAAAATCTAAAGGTATTATGTACGGATTACAGTTTTTTTGGTTCATTTTAACCAAATAATATTTTAGAATTCTATCTAACCAGGATATCTTATTTAAAATAGCATTATGTTGGAATGTCTTTCAAAAAGTATGGTAATTCATTAAAAATTGTATCGAGTGATGAATATTTGGGTTTGTAACCTAACAACTCTGCTTTTCTAGATTTAGAAAAATAATATTTCTTAAAACCGGTAGGTGATGTAATTGTATCATCGTTAAGATCTTCCTTCCGAGAATATGTAAAATTATGAAATTTTTTATGTAGAGCGTCTAAAAGAACCAAACTTCCTATTGGCATTTTACTATACAAATCAAAAACATCATTGATAGATTCTTTGTTGATACATTTTTGGATAAATGAAAAAAGATCTTCAGGATGAATATAATCCCTAAAAAAATCATCTCCATGAATCAAAGTACTCCCCAATCTGATTGAAGAAACTACATCTGACATAAAGAATTTAGATTGTAGATCCATAAATCTACTAAAAAAAGAAAATAATCTAAGATCAATTATATTCAAATGATTTAATTTTCTATGTTTTATTTCTGAATTAATCTTAGATAGGGTATACTCCGATCTTATGTTTTTAATATCAAAACTTTCATCTATCAGAGTTGTTTCGGTAATTGGAGAGGTAAAGTCTCCTTCATAAACTACTCCACTGCTAAAATTTATTAATTTGCATTCAGGAAAACTCTTCAAATAATCTAGTGCTATATTATCAAATGTTTCAGTAGTTTCTAGAATTGTTTCTGAAAATAATTCTAATTTTGCCGGATCACTTAAGCCTATACAGTTAATCACAACATCATATTTTGAATCATTAAATTCATTGTAATTTTGAATTGAAAAATTATTTTTTAGTTCACATTCAACTCTAGTATTTTTATCAATTTCATCATCTCTAGTAAATAAAAAAAGATTACAATTTTTCTCTTTACCAAAATAATATGCTAGATTCTTTCCTATATGTCCTGTTGAGCCAAAAATAGCAATATTTTTTCGGCTCATAGTTTTTTATAAAATACGTAATACATAGACGTCCTTACCATGTTTTCCAGGGAACATTTCCTGATGCATATATTTTCTCCAGGTATTTTTTCTCTCTCAGAGTATCCATTGCATACCAAAATCCATTGTGTTTAAACGCAGTTAATTTATTTTCTTTTGCCAGTGTTTCTAAAGGTACTCTCTCCAATATAGTAGAATCATCTTGCAAATAGTCAAAAATTTGTTTTTCAAAAACAAAATATCCACCATTTATCCAAGAATTTTCACCACTTGGTTTTTCACGGAACTGTGTAACATGATCATCATTTAACGATAATACACCAAATCTTTCTGGAGGGTGAACAGCTGTTAAAGTAGAGATGGATTTTTTTTCTTTATGAAACTTGATTAAATCATTAATGTTGACATTACATAAACCATCACCGTAAGTCATACAAAAAGTATCATCGATATTATTCTGTATCCTTTTCAGTCTACCACCAGTCATTGTATCAAGACCGGTATCAACCATTTCAATATTCCATGACGTTGAATCAATATTACTAAAGTATTCTTTGATTTGTTCTCCTTTGTACCCACAACAAATAACAAAATCATTAATCCCATAACTTGAATAAATTTTTAAAATATGCCACAAAATTGGCTTTCCTCCAATTTCAATCATAGGTTTAGGTCTCAAAATGGATTCTTTATGATCAAAATCAGAGATTCTAGTACCATAACCACCAGCTAAAATTACAGCTTTCATCATGTTCTGCTAAAAAACAATTATTGATTAACCTTTGGAAGCTTTTAGAGAAATAATCATGCTGTTAGCCTACAACAATTTGATTGCCCACTAAAAGATCCTCAATATGATTTTATTAAAAAAATTAAGGTTCAGGATTTGGAATAGCCTTTAATTTCTCTAATTCCAATCGAATTTCTTCTTCAGTAATCTCCTCCGTATCAATAAGATACTTGTAATGACTAGATTCATCTTTGGTGGGATCCCTATTCAATATCTCATTGAATATATTTTCGATAATGAAACTTGTTTTATCAAATCTTTTCAAATCAAGTGCTTCTTGAGATTGTAATATACTCTTTCGCAAATCTGATTTAGACATTCTTTCAGTTTCCAACAATGACCCCCAATACTCAAATGCTTCTTGATCTGCAGGCCTTTGTAGAATTTCACGGTAAAGTTCATCTATGATTTTCTTGGTTGTGGGTTCTAATTCATCTACTGGCTTCATTTCGTCTAAACGTAGAATATATTTTGCCTCATCTGAATTTAATAGTTCAATTCTAATTTCATCAACATTCCTGTCTCCGCTCTTCAACAATGACCCCCAATACTCAAATGCTTCTTGATCTGCAGGCCTTTGTAGAATTTCACGGTAAAGTTCATCTATGATTTTCTTGGTATCATTTTCAGAGATTTTTGCATAATCAATGAAGCTTGTTACTATAGTATTAGCTGCATGTTCTAAATTTGCTTTTGGTAAAAATCCAAATGGAGATAATATCCCCTTTAGATCAAACTCAACTAGTGTATGTATCGTGGTAACAGAATCTGTGTCTGTGAATTTTTGTGTTATTTTAGTTCCATTTGCATCGCCGTCCATCACTTCCATAATATGTTCATAATATGGATCCATTCTATGTTGAACAAGTAATTTTGAAGTAATCCCCGCTTCAATTACTTCATACTCAGCAATAGTAACATTGTCAATTTCTTCTATAATTTCAATTGATTTGATATTTTTAGGTAATACCTTGGGATAGTTTTCCAAATCTGTCATTATAAGAAAAATTTTTTCTTTCTCAATATCAACTTGCTTTATAATTTCAAGTTCCGTAACTGGTTTTGGTATAATATTTGGTAATGCGGTTGTATCAAAGGTTGAATCTATGTATAATATTGCTACAGTAAAAGAAATTGCCAAAAAAACATAAAATATTATAATTATCTTATCATTTTTTTTCAAGGTTTTTCACGATTTATTGTTTCTCATTACTAATAATTCTGATTTTCTGAAGGCTTACTGTACTCAAAATCCTATTTTTATTAACATGTTTATGCTTAGAACGTAAATAGCCAATATTATTAAAAATCCAAGCAATGCTTTTAATTACAGTTTTCAGGCTAGGGTTGTCAGCTATTTTATTTTCATAACTGGTTGACGTCATTGTAGTAGAACCCCTTATTTTATAATCAAACCAGATCTTAATTTCACGTGAACCATATACAAAAAAGAATAACAATAAACTTCTAAACACAAATCTTGGTTCAAAGTTTGTAATCTTCATGGCTAATTGGTTTTTTAGACCATGAAAAGCTGCTTCAGATTTTAGTTTTGAAGAAGTTTTTCCAGCACTATGATAAACTACAGAATTTGGTGCAATTACAACTTTATATCCCAAAATCCAACTTCTCCATCCAAGATCAACATCTTCAAATGAAAAAAAGAATTTTTCATCAAATCCACCTAGTTTATCAAAAATTTTTTTACGTATCATCATACATGCACCTCTTGCACTTGATATTTCCTTAATTTGATCAATTTTTGTTTTTGAATTATACACTATTCCCATTGTATCGATAAAATCGCCACTAGAATCTACATCTCCGTTTGGTCTCAATAAAAGACTTTGACAAATAGCTACTTTTTGATCTTTTTCAAGAACATTAATCATTTCAGAAATAAAATTACTAGTCGTAACAGTATCATTATTAAGAAATAATAGATATTCTCCTTTTGCTATTTTTGCACCAATATTATTTGGTTCTGCAAATCCTTTGTTTGAATCAAGTTTTATTACAATAATTTTTGGATAGTTTTTTGTAACAAATTCTATACTGTTATCTGTTGAGTTATTGTCTACTAATATCACTTCAAAATTTTCATAATCTGTTTTAAAAAGTGATTCTAGACATTTCTGAAGTAATTCTTTTCCATTATAATTTACAATTATTATAGATATTTTTGGTAGGACCATATTTTCTAACTCTTTTTGTTGCTGATAAAAAGTATTATAAAAATAATGTTAACGATTGTGACGAATTTTGTTAAGATATAAAGTAAGAATTCTATCCGAAGCCCAAGAGGGAGCTGATGATAATAATTTCATTCCAAATTCTAATGTTTTAGTTTTCTTTGGCTGAGTTTTTTTGTATTCTTCCAGTTCATAATTATATTTAATTCGTAATGATTCATCAAGCTTCATTAATAATTCATCTTTAAGATTAGAGATAAAATCTAAAGTTTTTGATATATTTTTGTGTGACAATTGATCTGAATGAATTCTGTACTTTACTAAAGATTTAGGTATTAGATGAAATTTAACATCATAAAATATAGCAGAGTTGAGAAAAAAATCATAGTCAATTGCTACAGGATCATCAAGTTTTCTAATACCAGGTTTATTAAATAAAATGGAAGGGATTAATGCTGTGTTAATATTGATTTGTTGACCATGCAATAATCTAATATTATATTCAAATCTAGAAAGATCATTATTATTTGATTCATGAAATTCACGTAATAGTTTTCCATTTTCATCAATTACATCCCAATTGGAATATAAAATTGTGTTATCTGGATATTTTTTTGCTTCATTAACTTGTATTTCTACTGCATTAGGGTATAGTACGTCATCAGGTGAAAACCACTTGCACCATTTACCTTGAATTTTTGATATTCCAACTTTGAGTGCAGAATATAATCCATTATTTTCCTGAGAGAAAATTTGTATTTTATCAGAATAATCTTGTAAGATTTCTAAAGAATTATCTATTGAGCCATCATTTACTGCTATAATCTCAATATTTTCATAAGTTTGATGTAAAAGTGAATTAAGGCATTCCTTAAGATATCTCTCAGAATTATAAATTGGGATTACAATTGAAACAAGTTCATTTGAGGGCATATAATATATTAAAAAATTATAATATTAATCAGTTATTTACAATTTCTCTTTGATAAAATCAATTGATTTTATTGGTGTAGGATTAACTCCTAATCGTATTGCATAATATATTGAACTATAATCTAGCACGTATATCAGACACATAATTTTTGATAAAATTCCTCCTGCAACGCTATTTACTTCCTTGTATTCTATATTATTTTGATTAAAATATTGGCTAATAATATTCCATCTTTCTTTAGTTTTTACGTGATCATTCTCACCCTTAATCATAATTGGGACCATCTCTGAGGATCTTTCCCAAGAAACTATACCATTATGACCACTTTCTATCACGTTCTCAACAAATGCGTGACTTTTTGCGTTTTCCTGTAACGAATTTTTAAAACGTATTGCTCCTGCTTCTAACCCCCAAGGATAGTAAATAATGGGTACACCATCTATCCAATTAGCCAATTCAAGTGACATATTACTTTGAGATAAATTACTAGATGATATTAGATTTGAAATTATTTTTAATTTATCGATTGATTCAGTTATTTCGTTTTTCTCTATGGGAAAAATTGAGTTTAAAGTTTTAAGAATAGAATAGGTATAATTTGGTAATGATGCTCTAGGTGAATGTGTTTGTGGAATATTTCTAAACTCTATATTATTTTTTAAACAATAAGATTCCATTATTCCACCAGAAGAAAATGCAATTGTTTGACAATTCTTTTCATTTGCAGATTCTAGTATGGAAATAGTTTCAGCAGTATTTCCAGAAACACTAGTTGTGATAACAAGAGTATTATCATCTACAGTTTCGGGTAGTATGTAACCTTTTACAACTGTAGTATGAATATTTTTTTTAGATGATATTGATGAAAAGATATCACCTATTGTCCCTGAACCACCCATTCCTGCAAAAACTATATGATCTATATCTTTGAAATCAACTTCATCTAATTCAGAATTATATGCATCATATGCTAATTTAGCCCATTTATCATAAGCATTATGTATTCCATCAGGATCATATTTCTGGATATTTTCTTCAGTAATCAATTAATCATTATAAAAAATCAATCCATTTAATTTATTCTAATAATATCTCTGAAGAAGTAATATTACTTTACAGTCACAGATTTTGCAAGATTCCTAGGATAGTCTGGATCTGTATTTTTTTCAATTGCTGAATAGTATGCAAGCAATTGAATAGGAATAATCTCAATGATTGAATACAATGCATCATTAATCGATGGAATTTCAATCCAATAATCATAAACATCACTTTTCTTATCTGAAATTCCGATAATTTTTGCCCCTCTTGCTTTAATTTCATTTGCACTGTTCAACGTCTCGGTGTATGTTGCATCATTTGGGTTAATTATTATAACAAAAACATTCGAATCCATTAAAGCTAATGGACCATGTTTTAACTCACCACCAGGAATCCCTTCAGCATGTATGTAAGTTAATTCCTTTAGTTTTAGTGCTGCCTCCATTGCAATTGGAAAATGAATTCCTCTACCAAGGACGTAAATATCAGAAACATCTTTCAGTGTTTTTGCTAACTGTCTGATTTTAGAATTTTCTTCTGCTACAGATTGTACCTGTGATAAAATTGAGCCTGATATTTCTTCCCAGTTTGGATTTATACGCATGTCTGAAAGTTGGTTTGTGATTTTATACAATATTGCAAGTTGAGAAGTGAAACTTTTTGTTGCTGCAACTCCAATTTCTGGACCACAGCTAAGGCTAATCACAATATCAGATTCCTGAGAAAGGGACGAATTTGGGTGGTTAACAATTGATATAATTTTTGCATTTGACTCTTTTGCAATTCTAACTGCTTCTAAAACATCAGCACTTTCTCCACTCTGTGAGATTGCAATCAATGTTGAATCTTTCTCAATACTGTCCGGTGAAAAAGGTAGTTCGCTTGCAATTATTGGTTCAATCTTTATTTTTGCATAGTTTGACATGAGAATTTTCGCGATCCTTGCTGCATTATAACTTGTACCACTACCAGTAATGTACAAATTCTTGGATTCTAAAATTTGTTGACAAACATTTTTAATTTGTTCATCATTACCTGCACTAAGAATTGTTTTATGTTGTTCAGAAATTTCTTTTAGTGTAAAATGTGCATAGTCTCCTTTGTAAACATCTGCAAATTCTTTAGAAACTTTGGTAATATTAGATTTGATTTCAGTACCATTAAAATTAAAAATCTGTAAACCTAAATCATTAATTATTGAAAAATTTTCATTCTCAATATAAATAGCATCATCAGTTTTTTCAATAAAGCCTAACACATCACTTGATGGATAATAACTATTTTTTCCAATACCAATAATTAATGGCTCATGAAATCTTACAGCAGCCAAAGTTCCATCATCGAAAATAACTATAAATGAATAATGACCTTTAATTTGAGATACTGTCTTAAGAATTGTTGATTTTACGTCTGAAGAATTGTCAAAATTTTGTTGAATTAAATTAGCAATAACTTCAGAATCGGTCTCACTATGAAACGTAAAACCATCAGAAATTAAATTATTTTTTAGTTCTAAAAAATTTTCAATTATGCCGTTATGTACTATTGCAATTTTTCCAGAATTGCTAAAGTGTGGGTGTGCATTATTCTCAGAAACTTTTCCATGTGTAGCCCATCTAGTATGTCCAATTCCTATCTTACCAGACATATTATTCAAATCTAGTAGATTATTTACATCAGATACCTTACCTACTCCTTTTTTGACAGTTATCAGATCGTCATTTTTTGTAGCTATTCCTACACTATCATATCCACGATACTCCATCTTCTGTAAAGCCCTAACAAGAATTGGAGCAGCGTCTTTAGCTCCAAAATAACCTATTATTGAACACACAGTAATCTAGCAAAATTATTGACATACAAACTTTTACAAGCTTTTATAGAGAAATTAATGTAAAAGTCTTAAAACTAAGATACATTTTTCATCATGATGAGTAATACGAATGTAAAAAAATATAGCAAGATTCCTGGGTAGCTTTTACCTTCACAATTTCCATAATTTTGATAAGTTCAATCCCAGTAATTTTTCCTGCTTTATTTTCAGAGGTATTCTTTATACCGAAATCAGAAGGGATTGGAGTTCCTACACAGTTTGAAAATGACCCATTTGAGCTAGGCATATTAGCAATTCCACTCATTGTAACAAATATTTCAGTTCTGATATTTTTTTTCTTAATACGAAAAAGCCAATTAAATGAAAAAATTAAAACGTTTACTAACTTCAAAATATCACAAAAAATTTCTATAATAACAGTTATTATTTTAATTGGAATTTACATATCAATCTCATATACTGAAATTGGGTTTGGAACATATCATGCATTAATAGACGAAGAATATGTTGATTGGGATCGATTAAAAAATAGAATAATCAATATGCAAAGTATATGGCCTGACCAATTAAGTAGTGAGCCACATTTTAAACATACATTACTAAAAATATCTCAGATTATTTTTGGAAATTTTTATGTCATTCCATATCTATCTAGTATTGGATTATTAATTATCACGTATCTATTTACTAGTAAAATTACAAATAACAGAATTGCAGGGATAATTTCACTGGTTTTAGTTTTACAAAGTAATTTATTTTTAACATTTGATACTTCTGCAACTTATGCATCATTTTGGATTATGTTGTATTTGTTGTCATTATATGCAATGATGAAAACGTGGCCACTATCTCCTATGTTTTACTTATTAGCATTATTTACAAAACTTTCAGTCATACTATACGGACCATTGTCATTATTTTTTATTTTAAATTCAGAAATATCAAAACAACGAAAAATAATAATTACAATTTCTATATCTTTGATATTCTTAGTTTCACTTGGATATGGTAGCACACAAGATTTTGTTAAAGTTGATTGGGAATGGAATGATTTTTGGTTAGGGTTTACGGCATTTGCATTTCAACTTAGGCTTGATGGATTACTTGTAGTATTTTTGTTACCATTAACAATAGGATTGTTCATAAAATCTAAGACTAACAAGTATTCAACCAGCATTTTAATTCTAATTGGAGGAATTCTCCTTATTTCACCAATAACTAGTGGATTCTTAAATGAAACAAATCAACCATA
>PYIL01299222.1_pt1 | contig 58937 bp, 56 predicted proteins | sample 3578041 | NCBI WGS metagenome assembly PYIL01 (sample SAMN08408023, study PRJNA431606) | Marine metagenome isolate SA_KN192-05_S13_150m, whole genome shotgun... | biome: marine; feature: oceanic pelagic zone; material: water; isolation source: 150 m water sample, 0.2-0.8 um fraction ... | reverse complement strand
TCTTAGGCGGGGCCGTCGATCTCGACCTCATCGTCGACGGCAGCCGGCACACGCTGAGCCGGATCTGACCAGCCTCCGAAAGCTGTAAACGGCTGACGATTTGTTAACCGCCTCACGGCTCTGATGAGATCAGATCTCCAGCGGAATCAACCTGATTCCACTCAGGCGGAAGGCGCAATCAGATGTCTCAGACGATCCACGTGGGGTTTCCCTGCCAAGAGGGCAAGGGCCCGGAACTCCTCGAATTTCTGAAGGGCGCCCTCGTTGAGACCCGGGCCTGGGACGGCTGTGAAGCCGTCGAGGTGTTCTCCAACGCCGACGACCCGGATTTGGTGATCCTCTGGGAGACTTTCGCCCAGCGCTCCGACCATGAGGCCTATCTGGCATGGCGTATTGAGACCGGCCTCCCCGAGGCACTCGGCCCGTACCTGTCTGGCGGCCTTGAGGTCACCTACCTCGCCGCCCACCCCGACGTCTGATCCCGTCCGGCCCATGGGCCCGGATCGGCTTAGCACTGAGGACAAATCGCGACTGCTTTCAGAAGCTGGTCCACAGGGAACCGTCACTGACCTCGACCAGTAACCGCTGTACCTACTGAAGTAGGTACGAGCCGATAGTCGACTTCGCCTGACCGGACACTCCCCGGACGGAGGGAGGCCCGTAGCCTCCCGGCGTGCACGACTTCGACGCCGACAACGAGGCCCTCGTCAGGGCTGTCATCAACCACGCTCTCGGGCGGATGGCCGACGAGCCTCCTATGCAGCCGGCGAAGAGCGCCGACGAACTCCGTGACCTCGTCGGCGAGACCGTCACCGCGGAGGGGCTGGGTGGCACCGAGGCGCTCCGCCGCTATGTCGAACACCTTGCCCCGAGCAACATCGCGGCGGACAACCCCCGCTATCTGGCCTTCGTGGCCGGTGCGCCCACTCCGGCGGCCAGCGCCTTTGACTTCGTGGTCGGCACCTCTTCGGTAGCGGGTTCGAGTTGGCTGGACGGCGCCGGAATGGTCTACGCAGAGAACCAGGCCTTGGATTGGATCGCCGACCTGGCCGGCCTGCCCGACACGGCCGGAGGCTGCTTCGTCACCGGCGGGACGATGGGGAACCTGTCTGCGCTGGTCACTGCCCGCGATGTCGCCAACCGGGCCCGAATGGCCGGCGGACTGGACCGACCGATCCGCTGGGCGGTCGTGGCATCGGCCAGCACCCATGCCTCGATCGACTCGGCAGCGCGTGTGATGGACGTCGATGTACTCCTCGCCGACCTTGACGGCGAACTGCGCCTCACCGGTGATGCCGTCACCGCGACCATCAACGGTCGTCCCGCCGGGACCGAAGTGTTCGCCGTGGTGGCCACCGCCGGAACCACCAACGTGGGAATCGTCGACGCCCTCGACTCGGTGGCCGACGCCTGTGCCGCTTCCGGTGCCTGGTTCCATGTCGACGGCGCCTACGGGGGTGCGGCTTTGGCTGCGCCCTCGGTCCGAAACCTCTACAACGGGGTGGAGCGTTGCGATTCGCTCGTCGTGGATCCCCACAAGTGGCTCTTTTCCCCCTTCGATTGTGCGGCGCTCGTCTACCGGGAGCCAGCGGCCGCCCGCCGGGCCCATACCCAGCACGCCGGCTACCTCGAACCACTCATGGATGACACGGTGTTCAACCCGTGTGACCACGCCCACGTTTTGACCCGCCGAGCCCTCGGAGTGCCATTCTGGTTTTCGCTCGCCACCTACGGGACCGACGCCTACCGGGACGCCATCGAAGAGACGCTCACAGTCGCCCGAGCCACCCGTGATCTCGTGGTGGCTGCCGACCACCTGGAACTGATCGTCGAACCCGAACTGTCGGTCGTGGCCTTCCGCCGCCACGGATGGGGTGCGGACGACTACCAGGCGTGGTGCGACCGACTGATGGCCGATGGGACCGCCATGCTCACCACGACTACGTTCGACGGCGAGCCGGCCATGCGCGTGTGCATCGTCAACCCCCGGACGACCATCGACGACCTCGCTGAGATCCTCGCCACCCTTGCCCCAGGCGTCTGATTCTCCGATCCCGTTGCGTTCAGATCTCATCATGAGACGGGGCTAGCGGGCAGCCACTAGATCCGACCGACAGGCTGTTCGGGCGGTCACCGATCGACGCTACGGTCGCCGTATGGGACGAATCTCGAGAACGATCACGTTGGCCAAGGTGTCGTGGCAGGTACTACGGAAAGACCGGGAGTTGCTTGTACTCCCGGTGCTCTCCTTCCTGGTGTCCGTCGGGGCGCTCCTCGTGCTCTGGCTTCCGACTCTCGCCGCGACTGATCTCTCCGGCCTCTCGTCAGAGGAAGGGCAGGTCGACCCGGTGCTGGTGTTCGCCGGTATCGCTAGCGCCCTGATCCTCAGCGTGGTCGGGGTGTTCTTCAAGGGCGCCCTGGTGGCCGGAGCCCACGAACGGCTCTCGGGTGGTGACCCCACCGTGAAGTCGGCGCTGAGCCGGGCCTTCTCCCACCTCGGCGGCCTGCTGCCGTGGGCGCTCCTCACGGCCACCGTTGGCCTCGTCCTCTCGGCACTCAGGGAACGCTCGGGTCGACTCGGTCAGTTCGCCGTCAGCATGATCGGTATGGCCTGGGAGGCAGCTTCGTTCCTCGTCATCCCAGCCATCGTGGTCGATGATCACCGTGCGGTCAGTGGCCTTAAGGCCTCAGCGTCGCTACTCAAGCGCACGTGGGGAGAGAATCTCGCTTCCCAGATCGGGTTCGGCCTCTTGGGGCTGGCTGCCATGATCCCGGCGATCCTCGTGGTGTTCCTGGCCGGCCCCGTCGGTCTGGTAATCGCCGTGCCCTGGGTGGCGTTGGTCGTCGTCGTGCTGACCGCTCTCGGAGCTGTTTTCCAGACCGCGCTCTACCTCTACGCCACGACAGGTTCGATTCCGGACGGCTTCCAGGGCGCAGGCCTGACCGAGGCGTTTGCCACTCGCTGACGATTACAACACGCCTCACACGACAGCTTTCGAAATAAGCGTGGTAGCCACACAGCTGATGGACTTGGCACACGGAGCCCTACTTGGCTTATCCGGGACGCGAGACGACCCCCACCGAAGTGGGGGCCGATCGCACGGTGGGAAGACCGTGTCCAGCGGCGGCTCCTCAGCCATCCGCCAGTAACTTCAGCCTAGGGAATCGTTGCACCCGGCCGTGTTGGCGGCCCATTTCGGATCCATCTGACTCCGCTCATTGGGGGCTCTCGCCGTAGTCCTTCCACGGTGCGTCGCGTTCCCTGATGACCTCGCGAAAGCCCTTGTCGTCGAATGATTCGGCCCACCGGTAGGCCTCCTCGGTGTGACGGGTCACCCCGTCGAAGAACGTGCCCAGCATCTGGGAGGTGCGAAGCCCCATGTTCTCGTAGGCCTGATTGACGAGCAGTTTGTTCAGCGCCAACTGATTGGCCGGAATGTGACGGAATCGCCGGGCCTCGGCCTCAGCCTCCGCCGAGAGTTCGTCGGGCCCATAGACCTGAGACACCAGACCAATTCGATGGGCCGTCTCGGCGTCGATGGCCCGACCGGTCAGAAGGAACTGCTTGGCATGTTCGAGGCCAAGTCGGTACACCCAGAGCATGGTGGTCGGAGTGCCGAAAATCCGGCTGGGGGCGTACCCGATGTGGGCGTCGGATGCCATGTACAACAAGTCGGCGCACAGGATCAGGTCAGTGGCGCCACCGATCGCCCAACCCCGGATCTCTCCGATTACCGGCTTCGGGCACTCCCATACCTTCATGAACCGCCGGACGTTGTTATTCATGAACTGGTAGTCGCGGACCGGATCCCAGGCGCCTTGCCGTGGTTCGGGGCCCTTCGCCCCGTAGGGCGTGGACCATCCGTCCTCGTCTCCCGACGACGTACCCACTCCCGTCCCGGCCGTCAGGTCGTAGCCAGCGGTCAGAGTGCCGCCCGAGCCCCGAAGCACCACGGCTACCACGTCAGGGGATTTTGTCGCCGCATCAATCCCGTTGGCGATGCCCTCGATCACCGCATCGGTCAACGCGTTTTTCTTATCCGGGCGGTTCAACGTGATGATCGCCAGGTCATCTCGTTCTTCGTACAGGACCGGCGTTCCGCCGGTTTCTGGGCCGCCGGTGTGCCCGTCAGTCTCAAAGTCACTCATGCTGCACAGCCTCGCGCAGTCCGCTGAATCATCCGGCTACTACACCTGACACCCCGGCCAAGACCAGACCCAGGCCCAGTAGTTGTGGGGGTTTGACGACATCACCAAACACCACACGGCCAACGGCCACGCTCACCGCCGGGAACATCGCGCCGGTCACCGCGGCGGGAAGGGCGTCAGCCTGGACACCTAGGACGTACAACGCAGAAGCAATGCCTCCGAACGTTCCTGAGGCCAGCGGAGGCCAGCGGACCCCTTTCGACGGCAGCACCGATTGGCGGAGTGCGACGGCCAGCAGGACTGTAAGGATGCAGGCCACCAGTCGCTGGGCGGCGGCCGGCCACGGGCCACTGGCTGATGACGTGTCGATCAGCACTGAGAGTCCAAGCCCGTAGCCGAGGCCCGACGTCATTCCCCACAGAAACCCCTGTCGAACCCCTACCGTTGCACGGCCGCCCACGGTGATGAACACCAGACCGAGTATTGCCACCCCGACGCCGGTGAAGGCCAGAATCGACGCCTCCTCGCCGCCGGATACCGCGACGCTGAACGGCAGCACCACGGTCATGGTGGCCACCAACGGGGAGACCACCGTAGAGGAGCTACGAATCACGCCCCCGAGGTAGGTGACCATCCCCACGCCGAACCCCACCCCCGACAGTGCGCCGCGGGCGAGGTCGGGCCACAGGAACTCGCCGGAGAGGGCCAGCGCGAACACCAGTGCTGTCGCCGCCGCCACGCCCTGGGAGACCACGCCAACGGCTAGCACCCCTGCAGCGAGCGAGCCCTTCCGACCGAACATCTCAGAGCACCCGACCGACATTGCGCTGAGAGCACCGAGCAGAGCGCCCATCAGAAGACTCTCTCCATGCTCGACATCACCGGGCTGAACATCGCTGGACAATAGGCCCCTTGTCCACAGACACCTAGTGTTTCTCGATCAGACACACCGCCTCCCGGAGGACCCGATGACGACGCTGCTGGACGGGGGTATGGGCCAGGAGTTGATTCGGCGTGGGTCACCCCGCTCAGCCGAGTTCTGGTCAGCCTGGGCAATGATCGAGGATCCGGATCTTGTTCGAGGCGTACACGCCGATTATGTAGCTGCGGGCTGTGACGTACTGACTACCAACAGTTACTCGACGTTCGCCAACAGGCTGGAGCCTCATGGTCTGGGTGGACGGTCTGATGAGCTGTGCCGGGCCGCCGGCCGCCTTGCCCGGGAAGCCGCCGATACATCGGAACGTTCCGTCCGAGTCGCCGGTTCACTGCCGCCACTCCGCCACAGCTACAACCCCACACCGGAGGCCACCTACGAGGAACTGCTGGGTGAGTACACCGTCATGGTCGACCAGCTCAACGAACACGTCGACGTCTTCCTCTGTGAGACCATGGGTGCCCTCCACGAGGCTCGGGCCGCCACCGATGCCGCACGAATCAGTGGGAAAGAGGTGTGGACCTCGTTCACCCTTCAGGGCGGGACCGGCCCCCACCTGCTGGATGGCACATCCTTCGACCGGGCCTGTAGCGAGACCCAGGCTGACCTCTACCTTCTGAACTGTTGTCCACCTGAACAGATAACCGAGGCCCTTCCGGTACTTCGTGACGCCACCGATCGGCCGTTGGGTGTCTACGCCAACGCGTTTTGCGACATGCCGCTGGGCTGGCGGGGCCGTGATGGAAGCCCCCTTCCCTCCGCCCGGACCGACATGGGTGCCGATCCTTACACCGCGATGGTGCTCTCGTGGGTGGAGATGGGCGTAGATGTGGTTGGCGGATGTTGTGAGATCGGACCCAACCACATCGCCCGGATCCGACAGGCACTAGACGCCTGACCTGCGGCACCTCAACCGATCAGGACGCCAGGACATGGCGTCGTGACACGAGATCATTCACCTCGATCTCGTTGCGGAAATCCACAGAAGCAGCATCGGTGTCGGGGTCCAACGGCGTACCTGTGCCGTCAGCGACCCGAGTCATCATGTGGAAGTTGGCGCTCACCGCCACGGCATCGACCAGAACGTCGGCTCCGGCGACCGCCAAGAGTTCCTCACGTACCGCTGCCAGGGACCCCGGCTCTCCTTCCCACATGGCTTCGGTCAATCGGACGAGCAGATCGCCGTGTCGAACTCCGCCATCACCGTTCCCCGAGCCGCCGATGGCTTCAAGGGTCACCTCATTGTCCTGGTGGAGGCCGCTCAGACCGAGCAGCAACGCGTGACTGGTCGTTCAGTAGAAGCATTCGTTCAGTTTCGACGTGCGGGCGGCGACCAATTCCATCTGGACCCGCTGCAGCGAGAACCGGTCCGAGACCAGATCGCCGAATACCGCCCGGCCCTCCAGGTAGTGAGGCGTCGAGAGCCGTGACCTGGCCTCCAGTTCCGAAGGTACGCCGCTGAGCGCCAGCCAGACGTTCGGTCCTCCTGTGTCGACTGTCGGTACCCAGTGCAGGCGTACCTCGGCGTCGGCGGGCACCTGCCCGTCGGGTTCTCCGGGCTGCGCCTCCGGTACCGGTACACGATCCAGTTCCAGGGCGTCGGCAAACCGGTCGACGCAGTTCACCTGGGCCACGATCGAAACCACCTCGACGTAGGCCAGTGCCTCCACGCCTCGGCCGAGGATTGAGGCATGCCACTCGGGGGTCAGTGTTCCTGGGTGGTTGGTGAGCCGCCACACCACGTCGACCACAGCGTCGGGCAGCGGATGGCCATCCGGAATCAGCCCATCGACCGCTGACGGCGACTCCCACGGGGCGAGCGTGTCGGCGTCTCGGGCCCGGCGTACTTCGGCAACCATGGCGAGTCGTTGCGTTCCGGTCCACCATGTTCCCGCACTGGACCATTCGGCCATGGCCTCCCCATGCGCAGCATCCAATTCGTCACGAATTGGCAACTCGGTCGTGTAGGTCGGCACGGACTGATTCTTCCAGCCCGGAGCCTGCGAGTGGGCACCCAACAAGATTCAGGCAGGCCGAAGCGCCATCCGGACTCCGCCGACTATCAGATCGGCCGACCGCTTGGAACGAAACTCGAGACCGGAGACGCCCTCTCCACGACCATCGGCCGGCTCCACGAAACGGATCTCGCCCTCGTCAAGCGACACTGCGTTGCCCGAGCGAGACACCCCCAAGGCGTCTGCCCAACGTTCAGCCATGGCCGCCGGGTCGTCAGCCTGGACCTCGACGGCGACGAGATCCGAGACCACGCCAGTCCGTACGTGGTCGCTCCAAGCCGGTCCGGCCCACGGCCAGTCTGCCCAGTCCTCAGTCTCGTCGATCGAGAGGATGGCACCACCGACGTCTTTGGGATGGATATGCACTCCTTCGATGCCCGGCATCTTCGCGTCCAGGACGATACGAATACCGAGATCGGCGAGTCGACGGCGATCTCCGGCCAGGTCATCGGTCTGGACGAGGACCATGTAGCCACCATCCCCATCACGGCGTTCCAACTGTCGACCGGCGGTCGTTCCGGTCGCCGTGGGGGAGACGACCTCCAGGAGGCACTCCCCCACCGGGAACAGCACGTTTCGGAGGCCGAACTGCGATACCCCGAGATCATGGACGCACGGTTCCAGGCCCAGATGGGCGATCAGATCACGCTCCACGAGATCGAGGTCGTGAGCCACCAGAGCCACCTGCCGTAGTCGAAGAGTCACGGCTACGAAGGTAACCCAGCGACCGGCCAGCCGGCCTCATCGTCGTTGCTACGGTCGGTCGAATGCAGACCCGTCGCCTCGGTCGGACCGACCATCAAAGCAGCATCGCCATCCTGGGCGGTGCGGCCTTCGCCGCCGACACTTCCGATGAGTCGGCCGTGTTCCTCCACGAGGCGATCGACGCCGGGATCAACCACCTTGACATCGCCCCCGGATACGGGCTCGCTGAACGGGCTGTAGGCCCTCATATCCCAGCGCTCCGGGACCGCCTGTTCGTGGCCGGCAAGACTGCAGAGACCGAGCGCGACTGGGCCCGCACCCGTCTGCGACGGACCCTCGACCGACTGCAGGTTGACTATCTCGACCTCTACCAGGCCCACGGCGTGACCTCCCTGGAGGTCCTCGACCAGCGAGCCGAGGCGTTCGAGGTGATTCTCGAAGCACGAGATCAGGGCCTGACCCGTTTCGTCGGCGTCACCGGCCACGACCTCAGCGCCCCGCGGGCTCACCTCGAGGCGGTCCGCCGCTACGACCTCGACACGGTGATGTTCCCCGTCTACCCGCGGGTCATGGCCGACGCCGACTACCGGGCCGACGTCGAGGCGCTGCTGGCTGAGTGCATCAACCGGGACGTAGGCGTCATGGCCATCAAAGCCGTGGCCTGGCGACCTTGGGGAGACCGAACGCCGGATTTACGCACCTGGTACGAACCGCAACGAACCCCCAAGGGGATTGAGGACGGGGTCCGCTTCGCGCTCTCGACGCCGAGCGTCGACGCCTTCTGCACGCCCAGCGACAAGACCACCGCCCGACTGGCGATCGCTGCCGCAGAACGACTCGAGCCCCTCGACGCCACCGAATGGACCGCCCTCCTGTCGACCGATGAGGCCTTCATCTTTCCCCTGGTGGACCACGCAGTATCGGCCTGGGGTTGAGCAACTCGTCTGGCAGACCGTCCCCCGATACGTGACAGAATCTCCGTTCGTCTTACCCCATCAAATGAAACGAGCAACGATCCATGGCAGCGATGCAGTTCAAGGGATCCATCAAGGGACGCGAACTCCCGGCGATGGACGAGTTCGACGCCAACGCATTCCTCGACGACTTCGCCGTCTCCGAGGACCCCGACAAGCCGATCACCGCCGGGTGCTATCGCCTTGAGGCAGGCCAGTCGATGACCTACACGTACACGTACCACGAGATGAAGTTGATCGTCGATGGTGAAATCACCATCGCCGACGACACCGGCCAGTCGGTGACGGCCACCAAGGGTGACCTCTTCTACTTCCCTCCGGGCAGCACAATCACGTTCTCGACCGAGGACTACGGCGTCGGCTACTTCGTGGGGCAGCGGGGCGTCGGCGAGGCCTAGGCAAGACACGGAAAACTCAGTCAAAAATTCCTACGGCCACCAAACGCCCGGTTAGATATCGGAACTCGTACGCTTACCCCTGCCGGTTCGACAACCGAACCGGTCTTGTTCAAAAGAAAGCGATACCTGAATATGCCGAACGGCACCGTGAAGTTTTTCAATGCAGAAAAGGGCTACGGGTTCCTCTCCGTGTCCGGTGAAGAAGATGTCTTCGTTCACTACTCCAACATCGAGGGCGAGGGCTACCGCAGCCTCGACGAGGGTCAGGCCGTCGAATTCGAGGTCGGCCCCGGCCGCGAGGGCCCTGAGGCTCTGAACGTCCGCAAGGTCTGAATCCGAACTGGTGGGCTGGCCCTGGCGTTAGCCTGAGGCCACAGCCCAACCCGCTGCACGCTTCCCCTTCGGGGTGAGGTGGCAGAGAGCCCGTCCCACGGGGCGGGTTCTTTCGCGTCCGGGCCCGGATCAGACGCTCTCGTCGTCAAGCCCCCGGTAGCGCCGAAACCCCGGCACGGCGCCGACATGCAGTCCCCGCACCCGGCCCATGCGATCCGGCAACTCATGCCGACCAGACCGTGCCGCCCGGATGGTCAACCACAGGACGGCCCCCAGGGCGATCGCCCCGCCCACCAATGTCTCAGCCGTCGGCTCTTCCTCCTGCCAGATCCAGACCCACAACGGGGCCATCACGACCTCGGAGATGAGGAGCAGACTGACGTCGGCAGGCGGCACGAACCGGTGGACGTAGTTCCAGATCGGACTGAAGACCCCGATCATCAGGCCCCCGGCAATGAAGGCCATCCAGAGGTCGAATGCCGGAACACCCACACCGGGGCCCGAGGCCGCCACCAGCCCGGCCACCACAGCAGCTGTCGTGCCGCCGATGAGGGTCGGCACCCCGGGGTCACGCGCCGGGGCGCTCCGGATCAGAACCGCGTAACCGCCGAGAGCCACAGGCAGAAGAACCGAAAGGAGGATCCCCACCGGGTCGCCTACACCCACGTTTCCGCCCACCATCACCACGACACCGATTCCAGCAACCGCTATGGCCCACAACGTGTCCCGGCTGACCGGCTCACCGAGGAACACCCGGCCGAGGATCGCCGCGTAGAACGGGCTCGTCGACTGCATCAGCAACACGAAAGCCGCTGAGACCCGGCTGAGCGCCACAACGAAGAGAGTGAACATCGCAGCAAACAGGAACCCGGCGAGCACCTGTCGAACGCCGGCGTCTATGACCGCACGGACCGGACTACGACCTCCCGCCACGATGATCACGAGAGACACCGCTGCTGCGAAGAAGCTCCGGTAGGTGAGGTACTGCCACTCGTCGGCCTCATGGAGCGCCCGAAGGGTGAGCGGCCCGAAGCTAAATGCCACTCCACAGAGCAGCACGGCGACCGAACCCTGGAACCGATTCAGTGTGGGCGCCATCGGCCTACTGCTCCTGAGGAGGGATCTACTGGGACTCCAGCGGTCGCCGGACCCTAGATGATCGAACCCAGCACCTACGACCAACTGGAAACGGCGGGGTGCCTCTAGTCACCCACCCGGGGAACCGGCCGCTGACCCAGTAGTCTGTTGGTACGCCGATGGATAAACCTCGGTGGGTTCGCTGACGGGAGATGGTTCCCCGGTCGAGGTGAACCACCCGCTCCGCCGATCAGTGCCGGGCGATCCCATCAGAAGCCTTTCTGAGGCAGGCCCCAAGAACCGCGGGCCGGAGAACACATGTCATCCCCAACCTTCGCCGATCTCGGCGTGCCCTCTGCGATCTGCGATGCGCTCAGCGCACAAGGAATCACCTCGCCGTTCGCCATCCAGGCGGTGACCATCGCCGACGCCCTCGCCGGCCGCGACGTCTGCGGCCGAGCCCCTACCGGCTCCGGAAAGACCCTCGCCTTCGGGATTCCCCTCGTCGCGTCCGTGGGCCGGGCCGAGCCCCGTCGTCCCCGCGCACTCGTGCTCGCCCCCACCCGGGAACTCGCCGAACAAATCCGCACCGACCTGCGTACCTTCGCTGGCAAGGTCCGGGTCGGCGTCGTCTACGGAGGCGTCGGCTACGGCCCCCAACTCAAGGCCCTACGTGACGGCGTCGACATCCTCGTCGCCTGCCCGGGTCGCCTCGAGGACCTCATCGACCAGGGCGCCGTGAATCTCAGCGACGTCGATCGGGTCGTCCTCGACGAGGCCGACCGGATGGCCGACATGGGCTTCATGCCCGCCGTCCGACGCCTGCTCAACCAGACGTCCCAAGACCGCCAGACCGTATTGTTTTCGGCGACGCTGGACGGTGACATTGCCAAGTTGACCCGCGACTACCAGAACAATCCGGTGCGTCACGAGGTCGGTGACGAAACGCCCGACATCACTGCGGCGACCCATCTCTTCTGGACGGTGGACAAGACCGCCCGAGTGGACCTGACCGCCGAAGCCGTGACTGCCGCCTGGCCGGCCATCATCTTCTGCCGGACCCGGCACGGCGCCGACCGCCTCGCCAAGCAGTTGGCCCGTTCCGAGATCAAAGCCGCCGCCATCCACGGTGGACGCAGCCAGAGCCAACGCACCCGAGCACTCGCCGACTTCACCGGCGGTCGTGTGCACGCGCTGGTGGCCACCGACGTGGCGGCCCGAGGCATCCACGTCGATGGCGTGGCTTCGGTCGTCCACTACGACCCACCCGAGGATCACAAGGCCTACGTCCACCGTTCCGGTCGAACCGCCCGTGCTGGTCAGGACGGTGTGGTGATCTCTCTCGTCCAGCCCGACCAAAAACGAGATACCCGTCGCCTCCAGCGCGACGTCGGCCTCGACGAGCCGGTAACGAGCCCTGACCTGGCCACCGTCCGAGATCTGACTCCGCCGGCCGTTCGAGAGCTCGCCCCCGCCGAGCGCGAAGAGCGACGTGCCAACCGTGGTGACGACCGGTCGCCTGACTACCAACCCCGCCGAAACCGCTCGAACGGCAAGCACCGTGGTGGGCCCAGGCACGGCTCCGGCAACGGCAACGGGAACCGCAACCGCAACGACAACCGGGCCGACGGCGGCAACCGCCAGAGTGGACCGAAGCGAAACGGCAAGCCTGGCCAACGAAACAGCGGACCCAAGACAGGTTCCGGCAAGCAGGGCGGCCACAAACACGGCGGCCAGAACCGCAGCCATGGCCAGTCGGAGGGTCACAAGCCCGGGGGTCAGCGTTCCGGTGGACCGACTCGCAACGGCGGTAAGCCCGGCCAGCGTCGACGCGGAAACTCCAGCGGCGGTCAGCGTCGCAGCGCCGCCTGATCCCTCACCGGACCCTCATCTGGCCCACACCTGTCCCATGCGGCATCGAGTGAAGACTCCTGCCAAGCGATCCATAGGGCGGCCTGTCGGGCTTCTACTCCTTGGCCTGGTGGTCGGGGCCTGTGGTTCAGCGGGAACTGGATCCGAGATGCCCAAAGAGACAATCCCACTCGCCGAACCCGAGACCGACCGGCGAGAGGTAATGGAATCAACCCAGGCGCGGTTCAACTCCTGTCTGGATGAATCCGGCTACGAATTCCGTGGCTTTGCCGGAGACGAGGGCGACGCAGTGGTCATCGAGGACCCCGGATATCAAGAGGCGCTGAGCCGCTGCTCAGCCGAGTCGGGTATCGCCGACCTCCGCAGCAGGTTCGCTGAATCCCGGGCCAACCGCACTCCGGATCAGATTCGGGCCGACAACGAGGCCATCCTTGACGTGGTGGCCTGCCTCCGCACGAAGGGCATGGACCTCGATGACCCGGTTCAGGACGAAACTGGTGCCCTAGATCTGCGATCCTCCCTCCGCTCCGCTTATGTCAACCCAAGCGAAAGCCAGCAGGCACAGGACTGCATAAGTGAAATGCGGCTAGGTCGCCAGCAGAACAACTGATTATCAGGCGACGGTCCACCGTTGGGCCTTCAGCCCACGGACAACAACCGATCGGCATACCAACCGGCGAAGCGGGCCACATTGGGCTCCAGATACGAAAATCGTCCCTGCCCAGCGAAGGGCGACTGCATTCCCCGATGTTGCCGCTCGAGCATCGGTATGTCCTCTGCGATCGCTACGTCAAAGCGTTCGTAGTAGGCCTCCGCTACCGCCTCAAACCGATCCAGAGCGACCGTCTCCGGCGGAAAGCACACGACCTGTGCGCATCGGCACCGGTTCGGGCCGTCCGGGTACACCTCGTACATCCACATCCCCTCGGCTCCCGTGGCGATAACCAGCGTCGGATGCAACCACGAGTACCGGACGCCGTCAGCCTCACGGTCGGTCAGTGCACCGATCCGCGGCAGGGCCTTGGCCTGATCCGCTTCCAGGAGACCACCGGTGCCCTGCGTGGTGCCAGAGTGCGTGGACCACGCCCCGACCACATCCTCGGGCTCGTCAGGGTCGTCGTAGGTGTCGTCGATACTGCCCGGATGCACGTACGGCAGGTGGTAGTACTCGTTGAAGACCTCGGCGAATTCCTTCCAGTTGCAGTCCACAGTGAACTCGCGTCGACGGGTCGTCACCAGGGAAGCCAGATCCCAACGGGCGTGAACTACCCCGAAGTCGCCCAACCAGTAGTCGATCGATGGCGGTGACGCCTCGAGACTCACGAAAGCGAACCCGTGACGCTCGGTCACCGCAAACTCGTGAAGTCCGTATTCGTCCCGGTCGAAGTCTTCGGTCTGATGCATACTCGGTGCACCGAGGAGGCGACCGTCGAGCCCGTAGGTCCAAAAATGGAACGGGCAACGCATCCGGGTGCAGTGTCCCTCCCCGTCCATCACCTGAGTCGATCGGTGACGGCACGTGTTTGCGTAGGCCCTGAGGGCCCCTTCGTCATCTCGGACCACCACAACCGGGACTCCACCGACGTCGATTGCCGCATAGTCACCGGTGCCGGGCCACCGATCGCTCCGACCGACCCCCACCCAGCCCTGTCGGAAGATCACTTCTGCCTCAAGAGCGGCGACATCTGGATCCACGTAGCAAGCGGCCGGCAGAGAATGGCCGGTCGCCGACGTTCCGGTACAGCGACTCAGCACCTCGGCTAGATCGCCGGAAAGTCGCACCCCCGAACCCATACGCGGATTGTAGGAGCAGCGGACCCCCGGTCACCTACGGTTCGGGGATGTCTGACACCACGCCCGCCACTCTCGAAGTCACTCTGGACGAAGTCGAGGAAACCACCCGGCGGAGCCTGATACGCCACGGAGCCGGACACGACGTAGCTGCTCTCGTCGCACGGGCCGTCCGTGTGGCCGAAGGCAACGGCAACCGGATCTGCGGCCTTTACTACCTGGAGAGCTACTGCCTGCAGCTCGAGTCGGGACGAATTAACGGTGTCGCTGAACCGGTGGTGACCAACGATCGACCCGGTGCCGTCCGCGTGGACGGACGGCTCGGTTTCGCCCAAGCAGCGTTCGCAGCCGGATTCCCAACCGCCGTAGACGCCGCCAGAGCCAACGGAATCTGCGGCATGTCCGTAGAACACACCCACACCTGTACGTCGCTCGGGTACTTCACCGAGCAGTTCGCACGGGAGGGCCTGCTGGCCATCGGGGCCACCAACGCCTCCCCCCGAGTTTCGCCGCCCGGCGGGTCGGTGCCGGTCCTGGGCACCAATCCCATTGCCATGGCCGTTCCCGACGGTGGCGGCGGCATCGCCTTACAGTTCGACTTCTCCACCAGTGCGGTGGCCCTCGGCAAGATCACCATGGCAGCGGCGGCCGGTGAGGAGATTCCGCTGGGCTGGGCGGTGGACGCCGAGGGAATCCCAACCAGCGACCCGGAAGCAGCGCTCGCCGGGTCGCTTGTCTCGGCCGGCGGTTACAAGGGCTACGGCATCAGCCTCATGGTCGAACTGCTAGCCGGAGCAATGACCGGCTGCCGTCTGAGCGCCGACGTGCCCCCGCTCAAGACCACCGATGGTCAACCCCACGACCTGGGCCAGTTCTACATCGTGATCGATCCGACCTCGTACAGCGGCCGGGGGTTCCACGACCGTCTGAAAGCGCTGGGTGAGAGCATCGCGTCCCAGCCCGGTGCACGTCTTCCCGGCGCCGGTCGGGTGCCCTCCGATCCGGTGACCGTCGAAGGGCCTGTCTGGGCGCGGGTCCTCGAACTCGCCGGCGACTGACCCGACCCGTCAGTCCTCGATCTCGTCCAGGATCGACTCGGCCACCAGGAACGGCCTAGCTGCCGCGATTAACGCATCGAAGGCGACCCGGTCCACGGCCAGACCGTCGCGGGCCGCCCGGGCGGCCGCCGTGCCGTCAGAAGATGGCGGCGGCCCAGTGACCTCCAGTTCATCGACCGTCGTGGCCGCCGTGGCCCCGACCTTCACACCGTCCACGCCGAGTCCACGGCCACCAATATCTGCGACCGCGGAGGCCAATGCAGCCAACGGCGTCGGTGCGCCGAACCTCGCCACCCCGGAACCTGTCGCCCTCGCCTCGACCTCAGCCTCCACCAGGACATCTGGCCCGGCGCCGAACTCGGCAGCCAGCCGTTGCGGATTGTCGAGAACCGAGGCGAAGGTCTCCACCGCTCCACCCAGGTGCACCTCAGCCACGGTGACGTTTCGACCAGCCCGATCCGCGGCCCCGGCATCCAGGCCTGCCACCCGGGCACAACGGAACACCAGGTCGTGGATCTCCCGGGGAGCGACCAGCACCTGGGGGCGACCGTCGGTCACGAGGGGAATACCTCGCCGAACAGACGCAACCAGTTCCCGCCGAGGACCAGATCGCGCTCATCGGGCGTGAAGCCGGCCTCATCGAGACCGTCGGACAGACTCCCGAAGTCCTTCGGACCGTCGAACCATGTCGGCCACGGAGGAAACGACGGCGCCTGGGATGGGGCGGTCGCCCGGTCCCAACGCCCGTTTCGCATCCAGCCGAGCGAGTCGGGGCTCCAGCCGAGGACTGCATCGGACCCAATGGCCACATGCTCCACGCCGACCGACTCTGCCAACGAAGCAACCATCGAGCAGTACTCCGTTCGGGTCACGTCGGCCCCGCCCATGAAGAGCGGATAGAGGGTGCAACCGATGACACCTCCCCGTGCGGCCACCGCTGCGACCAGGTCATCAGGTTTGTTGCGAGGCGAATCACAGAACGCAGCCGGGTTGCCGTGGGTGATGGCGATGGGCTGGGACGAGGCATCCACGGTGTCGCGGCCTGTGACGTTGCCGACGTGGGAGATGTCAACCAGCACGCCGGCCTCGTTGAGCGCCGCGACCATCCTGTAGCCGGCACGGGTCAGACCGCCGTCTCGGGGCTCCCAACAGCTGGACCCGAGATGGTTGGCAATGTTGTAGGTCACTTGGACGACCCGGATACCGACGTCGGCGAAGATCCCCGCCATCTCCGGGTCATCACCCAGCATGGAGCTGTTCTGAAAGCCCAGGACAACCGCCAGTACGTCGTCGGCCACCGCCAAATGGATCTCATCAACGGTCCGGACGATTCGGATCACGTCGGCGTTGTGCCGACAGAGGTGCCGGAAGGCGCCGATCCGGGTCATGGCTCCGGCGAGGTCCTCCCATACCCCGACCGTGGCGTGCACCACGTCGACCCCACCGGACCGCACCTCGGCGATCACCTCACGTGACCAGTCGTTGATCTGCAGTCCGTCGATAATCATCGTCATTCCTTTCGTGAGGTGGGCCGGGCCGGCAGCACCCAGTCGTCGGTCGTGTCGGGTCCCAGCTCGGCTAGTCGTGGCGCCCCCTGGAACAGCGTCACTCGGAGCCAGTCGGTGTCCTTCGGCTTGAACTCGTCCATCCCGTACTGCGCCAACTGAAAGCGTTGGATCTGCAACGGCAGGTAGCTGGTCGCACACGTGTTGTCCCGAGGCTCGCCGTAACGCCGGTCACTCGCCACCAGGCGTTCCAACGCCATCCGGTGTTCCGGATGGTCGGCCAGAACAACGGCCACCGGCTCGTCGGCATGTCGGTCCTCCAACGTTTTCCTGAACCTCCAGAGACGTAGCGCCACGTCGACGGCTACGTCCCGACCCTCAGGGGCCAGTCGATCACGTCGGGCTCGTCGAGGCTCCTCGGTGTTGTCGCTGACCACCCACCAGAAGGCGTCAGCCGGCGGCTCGTCGAGGTTGAGTTCGCCCAACCATCCAAACCGTTCATCGAGCTTCGCCCGGACCTCTGCCACCGTGGCCGTCGGGTCAGCCGAGGAGTGCTCGTCGACGAGGAAGAGCAGGTCGAACAGGTCGTCGTCACCGTCATGAAGTTCCAAAAGAAGCGATACCACCATCTCCGACATTTCCGGGCCCTGGTCCTCAGCCCATCGGTAGAGGGCGTCATAGGGGTCCGCTCCAGCGGCCACACGGCCCCACGCCTCGGCGACGTCATCCAGAAGCGGGACCAGAGCCTGCGAGTTCAGGAACGGCGTGCAGTCGTCATTGGATCCCGACGCGAAGTGTTCCCGGGCCTTGGCGATCCATCCCCGGAGCACCGCCCCGTCTGTCGGTGCGGCCACCCGCTCACGCACGTCAGCCAACGCCATCTCCCGCACCCCGACCCAGGCATCGAGCACCCGCGGGTGCTTGAAGGCATACGGCACGAGACCGAGACCCGTGGCATTTCCGAGCCCAAAGTAGCGGCGCCATTGGCCATCGAACCCGACCGCGGTGTCACCACCCTTAGCGCGGGCGCAGTGCTCCACCATGTCGTAGCCAAGTTCCCGAAACATCCAGGCGGCCACGAACTGGGCCCGATACGGGACCCGGAACGGGTGGTCGCCCGGGTAGCCAGCGAACGAGCGCATTCCGAATTTGCCGTTGGCGTAGAACGCTGTGCTTCGGAGGATGTAGCCGGCATCACCCACCCGGTCGGGGTCGGGCTGACGGCCGGCGGCCAGCTCGTCGACCAGGTAGCCGAAGAACCGGACACTGCGATTGCCCCTAGTCAGACTCAGGACCCGCGGGTCCATGCGACCGGATTCCTGTTCGGGAACCTCGATGCGAAGTCGGGCCAGCAGATCGTCGTCGACGTCCCCCTCCACGAGGGCCCCAGCCACCTCCCACCGATCGGCAATCACCCGATCGGTGTGGGCGGACTCGTCGATCGTTGTCGTGAACACCACGAAACTGAACCGCTTCATACCGGCATCCACGAAGTAAATCGTTTCCCCACGACCCTCAGCATCAAGGTCCTGATGAACCCGACCTGCCGTCCAACCATCAGCCACCGCCCGGCGGAGCATGGTCCGGCTGAAGCTGTAGCGGCTGAGACGTGCGGCACCCAGCACATCGGGTCGCATCACGTAGGCCGCTGGCCGAATACGCCCGGAGCGGGTCGCTAACTCGGCCTGCAACGCATCTGCACTCGTCGGAGGAATCAACGACACGGCGGCAGCGTATGTCCTCTCAAGGGGCAAGGTCTCGAATCGGGCCTGCCACGCGGAACACCCGCCTCCAACTCGAGGCGGGTGCATCCCGGGATGTCCCGAACGGAACCACTCCCTACGGTGCTGTTCGAGTTTCCGTCGAACACCTGCACCCAGTCGCTCCGTCCCTCCAATGTTCGCACCAGATCTCCTCCACGGCAAGAGCCGGCCCATTTCAAGACAGGTGCTTGTAATCCAAATGCCCGTCTCGACACCCCTCTCCTCCAACCCATGCATCCAGCCCAGACGGAGGCCGGTACGGTCAGCGACGTGGCCGACTTCGGGGAACTAATCGCAGCGAACGGGTATCTCGTCCTCGACGGGGCCATGGGAACCCAGCTCTTTGCCGCCGGGCTGACGGCTGGCGATCCGCCGGAGATCTGGAACGTCGATCACCCTGATCGCATCCAGGCCATCCACCGGGAATACGTCGATGCCGGTTGCGACATGGTGCTCACCAACTCATTCGGAGGCGGTCGTCACCGGCTGAAGTTGCACTCCCTCGAGAGTCGGGGCCATGAACTCAATGCCGCTGCAGCCGCTGCGGCCCGTGCCGTGGCCGACGAGGCGGGGCGACCCATTGTCGTCGCCGGTTCCATGGGCCCCACCGGTGAACTCATCGAGCCGCTAGGTGAACTCACCGAGGATGAAGTCGCCGAGGCTTTCGCCGAACAGGCAGCCGGCCTGACCGACGGTGGCGCCGACGTGTTGTGGCTCGAGACCATGAGCGCCCTTCCGGAGATCGAGGCAGGGATTCGGGGCGCCCGTTCGACATCCGATCTTCCGATCGTGGCCACCCTCAGCTTCGACACGGCGGGCCGAACCATGATGGGTGTCACCGGTGAACAAGCCGGAACCCGCCTGACTGAACTCGGCGTGGCCGGCATCGGCGCTAACTGCGGCGCCAATCTGGCCGACACCGAAGCAGCGGTGGTCGCCATTCGCTCGGTCTGTGGCGATATTCCGGTGATCTCCAAGGCCAATGCCGGGATCCCGGTTTGGAGGGGCAACGAGCTCGAGTACGACGCTGGTCCCGAGGTTCTGGCTGCCCACGCCTACCGGCTGCGGGAGGCGGGAATCTCGGTGATTGGAGGCTGCTGCGGCACCGACCCAGAACACATTGCCTTCATCCGCGGCGTTCTCGACGGAACCCTTCCGGTGCCCGACATCGCTCCGCCAACACCCACCGCCACCGTCGGAGCCGCCGAGCGGACCGAACGTGTCGGCCGACGCCGCCGCCGCAGCTGACCCTTCTGTGGTCAGCCAGCCGTAGCCACTGTGGCCAGCGCCTCCTCAGCAACCTGTGCGCCCTGCACCAACAGGTCGGGCACCAATTCGAACTCGAAGTCCGGGGCATCGTCCACGGTCGGGAGCTCAATGTGAAGGACGTCTAGATCGGCCGGCACGTCCAACCACTGCTGTCGGGTGAGCTCGGCGGCAGCCGCCCGGAAGCCCACCAGCATCAACGACAACGCCGTCTGCTTGGTGGCCGGCGTGAACTTGGCCGCTACGTCCAACACCACGAGCCGCGTCGGCGCGAGCGACAGCGCACGACGCAACGGGATGTTGGATACCACTCCACCGTCGATGTGGAGTGTCCCGTCGCCCAAATCCACGGCAGGCAGCACGCCGGGCACCGCGGTGGTCGCGCACAACAGGTCGACCAACGGCCCGCTCGTCCACCAGCTCAACTGACCGGTCGAGGCATCCGTGGTACCGACATGGCACGGCACTGAAGCCTGAGCTAGATCCTCCATCGGTGCGTGATCGGCAATAAGGGCCCGTAGCCGGTCGCCGTTGTCGAAACTCGGTCGCCCGCGCACGATGGCCGCCACATTGCGGATGAAGCTGCCCCGGATGGGCTTCCGGTCAGCCACGTCACGCCACACACCTTCAAGAAGCCGGGCCTGTTCAACAGTCGGGTTCGCCGCCAGAAAGGTGCCGTTGAGCGCCCCCGCTGACACCCCGACCACCTCGTCGGGAACGATCCCATGCTCGAGAAGCACCCGGATCATCCCCGCCTGAGCAGCGCCACGAACCGACCCGCCGGACAGGACAAACACGATGTGGTCCCGGTCGTCAACGGGCTCCACGGGGCGCCGCCACCGCTCTAGGAACCGAAACCGTGCCATGGCCAAACGGTAGCGGCCCGGCCCGACTTCAACCGCCTACGTGCCCTGGCTGCTGACTGGAGGCCCAACGGTCCGATCCGGCTCCCAGAGACGCTCCTCGTTAGGGTCGGTCCATGCAGGAGTCAACGAGTCAGAACGACTTACGGAGCGCCTGGTGCGACTTCTGCGACCGCCTGAAGGACGGCGCAGCAATCGTCCTCGAGTCCGATCGCCCGATGGACGACGTGGATCGCGCCGAGGGCATTCGGGCACTTCTTCGTCGACTTGCCAGCGATACCAGTCGGGTTCTGGAGGGTGGCGACCTCGAGCATCCACAACTCGCGTGGTTCCATCCATTCAAGAACGGGCAGGACAATCCCGATGGCCTGTACCAGGCAGCTGAGATCGATCTGGCCCGCACCTACCGACTCTCGGGGACCATCGGGACGGTCTGCTACCTCGGCATCACAGCGATGACCACCAACTTCGCCGAGCGGGGCATCGAACAGTTCCTGACGCTCAATGGCAGCGACCTGCCTACCGATGCCGACGGTCGATTCGAGGTGGCCTTTGGTGCCGGTCCATCTCCCGATGGAGTGGCTGACGCCAGCTGGTTCGAACTTCCACCGGAGCACTGCACTCTCATCATTCGCCAGTTCTTCTCCGACTGGGCTTCGGAGATCCCCGCCGATCTGCATCTGGAATGCGTCAACCCGGAACCGGGCACCAGTCGCATGACTGGCGAGTCGATGATCCGACACCTGGCCACAGCGGCCGACCAGGTGCTCGACATGACGGCCTTCTGGGCCGACTTCGGCTACGCACACGTGGCCCGTGCCGAGGTCAACTCCTTCGACCACGTCCAGGCCGCCCAGGGCTCGGTCTCGAACCTCGGTGGAAGTGTCGACCAGGGCTACGGCCAGACCTGGTACCGGATCGCCGATGACGAGGCCCTCCTTCTGGAGGTCGAGATTCCCGACTGCGTCTATTGGGGGATCCAGTTGGGTGACGTCTGGTACCAATCGCTGGACTGGTGGGACCACCAGTCCAGTCTCAACGGACACCAGGCCGTGGTGTCCGCCGATGGGGTGTTTCGGGCCGTCGTGGCCCATCAGGACCCTGGCATCGCCAATTGGCTGGACACCACGGGATCCACCCAGGGCTGTATTACCTACCGATGGAATCAGGCCGACCGCCAACCCGTTCCGACCTGCACCCTGATACCCGTCGCCTCGATCGCCGAGCACTTCGACGACCACTGGGCTCCCATCAACCGTGAACAACGTGCCGTGGTGCTCCGCGATCGGCGCCGTGCCGCTCTCCGGAGGTTCCGACGATGACCGCCATGGCACGCCCCCAACTTTCCATCCAGGTGGTGAACTTCGCCGCCGAACCACCCGGTGACTGGGCGCGGTTGTCAGATCATGCGGTGGCCGCAGACCGGGCCGGCGTGGACCGACTGGCGGTGGCCGATCACGTGGTGTTCGGCGACAACCTCGACGACTACGGCGATCCGTCCAAGGGGGGGACGGTGGGTGGTCGCCAACCGACCGGTCCGGGCGGAGCGTGGTTGGAGCCCCTCACCACTCTTACGTGGCTGGCAGCCCGAACCGATCGAATCCGTCTCCAGACCGGAATCCTCCTGGCCGCGTTACGACGCCCAGTCGTGCTGGCAAAGACCGCGGCCACGCTTGATGTGCTGTCCAACGGCCGCCTCGACCTCGGCGTCGGAGTGGGCTGGCAGGCTGCCGAATACGAGGCCGCTGGTCTGGATTTTGCCGACCGGGGCCGTCTCCTGGACCACAGCCTGGAGGTGTGCAGAATTTTGTGGGCCGGGGAGCCAGCCTCCTATGCCAGCAACGAACTGGGCTTCGGCAACGTCCAGTCCATGCCGTCGCCCGTACATGAAAACGCCGTGCCAATCTGGATCAGCGGAACCGTGAACCGCCGGACCGCACGACGCCTCGCCACCTTTGGTGACGGATGGATTCCGTGGGGCGCAGACCGGGCCGACGTGATTGGCGGGATCGCGCGGATGAGGAACCTTCAGGAGGAGCTCGGACTGGACGCATCTGCCTTCGAGGTTCAGGGATCACTCCCAGTGGTTCGCAGCGACGATGGCGTGGTGGACCTCGACCGCACGATGGAGAGCGTCGCCCCACTGGTTGAAGCCGGCGTGACCGACTGCCGAATAGCCCTCCCCCTTCCCGGGGACCGCTCGGCCGCTGAGTACATGCTCGCCGACCTGGTCCGTGCCTTCCGCACTACCGTCGGTCGACCCACTGAAGGGGGACCCTCGTGAAGTTCGGATTCTTCGGCGTCAACAGCGGTGTACTGGCCGACCCGGAAACCATGGCCTCGGCAGCCCGAACCGCCGAGGACGCCGGCTGGGAATCCATCTGGACCGGCGAGCATGTGGTCGTGGCTGACCCCCAGCGGCCCCCGTCTCCCGTCGCTCCCGGAACCCACTTCGTCGACCAGATCGCCTCGTTGTCCTTCCTGGCCGCCCACACGTCGACCATCCGTCTCGGCACCGGCATCGTGATCCTCCCCCAACGCAATCCGGTGGTCCTGGCCAAGGGACTGGCCTCGGTCGACGTGCTTTCCGGCGGTCGTCTGGAAGCCGGTTTCGGCGTGGGCTACGTGCCCGCGGAGTTCGAGGCCATCGGCGTGCCGTTTACCGAGCGGGGGGCTCGGACCGACGACCACCTCGATGCCATGGCTTCCCTGTGGCGCGGTGACCCGACGTTCGATGGCCGATTCACGTCGTGGTCCGGCGTGGAGGCCTCACCCCGACCCATGCAGTCCGGCGGCCCACCCATACACGTGGGCGGTGGCTCACCGGCCACCTTTCGCCGGGCGGTGCACAAGGCCCACGGCTGGTACGGCTTCCTAACCACGCTGGACTTCACAGCCAAAGCTGTGGCCAACATCCAGAACCTCCAGCGCGAGTTCGATCGACCGGAGGGCCTCGGCGAGGTCGCCATATCGGTCTCGCCGTCCGAACCCGTCGACCGTGACCTGGTCTCCCGTTACGAGGATCTCGGCGTGGATCGGATGATCCTCGTCCGCGACTTTCGAGACGTGGGCCGTGGCCCTGATCCTGAACGGGCCGGCGCCGTCCTGAACTTCATCGCCGAGACACCAGGCCGGTTGAAGTTCAGCTGATGCCTGAGGTGGCGGTCTCCCGGTCTGGGCGTGTATCGACGCCGAGGGCCACAAGCACACCAGCCACCCCGACGACGGCCAACATCAGCATCACCCGGCGGGCCCCCTGGACGGGGTCGTCGGTGCCGATCAGCAGCGCCACGGTGACGGCCACGCTGGCCACGCTGCCAAATTCGGACATGATCCGATTGGTGGCCCCGGCCTGGCCCAGAGACTTGGCCGGTACGTACCGCATAGCCAGCGACGCACTGTTGGCATGGGCCAGCCCGATGCCCAGCGCGTAAAGCCCTACCGCCGGAAACCACAACGAGAGGTCGGTGGTCTCCCTAACCCCGGATCGAAACCACAGGGCGCCGACCACCATGCACAGGCCTCCGGGCACGATGAGACGTCGGTGACCAAACCGGTCGGCCATGCGTCCGCTCAGGAAACTCATCGGCCCGCCGATCAGGGGCACGATGGCCAGCGTCGCTCCGGCGGCCGCCGGTGCCATCCCCCACGGCCCGACCAGCAGGGTGATGAACGCCAGGTACGTTCCGGCGAAGTTCCCGGCGATGAGAAAAGCAAGTGCGTTACCACGCGGGTAGTACCGGATCCGGTAGAGCGACATGTCGAGTATGGCGTCGTCCCGCTTCGAGGATCGCACCACCACCCCCACCATGGCCACCGGCGCCGCCACGAGGGCGATCACTGTCCCCACTCCAGTCCAGCCCCACGACTCGGCCTGCACGATCCCGGTGGCCAACGCGGCCAACCCGGCCACCAGCAGCAGGACTCCCCATAGATCAGGTCTAAGCCGGCTCGACTCAGCGGTCGCCGGTCGATCCACGGGCAGGAACCGGAGTCCGAGAAGCACGGTGACCAGTGCTATTGGCGTGTTGAACCCGAACGTCCAGCGCCACCCCACGGCACCGATGACCAGGCCCCCAACCACCGGGCCAAGCACGAGGGAGATCCCGCCGAGTCCACCAAAGGCTCCCACCGCGGTGCTTCGGCGGTCGACGGGAAAGGCGTTCAACAGGATGGCCATGGCCGCCGGCCCCTCAAGAGCCAACCCCGCTGCCTGGACCACCCGGGCCGCCACCAGGAACGGAAGCGTGGGCGACACGGCAACCAACACTGATCCCACAGCCAGAAGGGCCACTCCCGACAGGAACATCCGGCGCCGCCCGAACCGGTCCGAAAGCCAGCCGCACGGAATCAGGAGGGCACAGAGGGTGATGGCAAAAGCGTTGAGCACCCACGAGGTGGCCGCCGGACCGGCATCGAAAGTTCGCTCGATCTCGCCAAACGACACGAAGGTCACCGAGTAGTTCATCGACGCGGCCACCACCGAGCCGGCCAACAGGGCATACGTCCGCCAGGGCGAGAGGCTGGCTTCGACAGCGCCGATCTCCAGTCCGCTCCCCGTCCCGCCCCTGGTCATCCCGGCAGTCTTGTCGGTTCCCAGACCTGTGATGACACAGGTTGACAAAACATTCCGACGAAACCATTGCCGGCCTGTGCCGGCTTCGCGGCAGCGCTGCAGTTCGCCCGGACCGAGGGCATCGTTCCCGCGCCCGAGCCCACCCATGCCATTGCCACCGCTATCCGAGAAGCTCTTCGCTGCAAGGAAACCGGCGAAGAGAAGGTCATCCTCACTGCCTTGTGTGGGCACGGCCATATGGACATGGCCGCGTACGAGAAGTACCTCGCTGGAGAACTCGTCGACTACGAGTTCCCGGAAGTAGCCATTGCCGAGGCGATGGAAAACGTCCCCGTCATCAACTAGCCCTTACCGGACGCGACCCCCTCAGGTCAGTCGTCAGAAGCGCCCAACCGGTCGACTTCGGCCCCGATCGACGTCGAGTCACCGTGCCCCGTGTAGACGGTGGTCACCCGGTCCAGCACGAACAGCCTCGAACGGATGCTCTCAACGAGGATGCCCTGGTCCGAAAACGACCTGCCGGTGGCTCCGGGGCCCCCATTGAAGAGCGTGTCTCCGGAGAACACCACGCCGAGGGCGGGCACATGGATGCAACAGCCACCCGGCGAGTGACCGGGCGTGTGCAGGATCGTCAGTTCATCGCCACCCACCCCGATGGTCAGGCCATCTCTCAACGGGTCGTCGATGCGTCGGTCGGGGTGGACGACGTCCCACAGCATTCCGTCGTCGGGGTGCAGCCAGATCGGGGCATCGGTCGCTTCGGCTAACTCCACGGCCGCGTTGATGTGGTCGTTGTGGCCGTGGGTGCACAGCACACCCCGGACCCTCCGACCTCGGACCGCTTCAGCAATGGGTCGGTGGTCGTGGGCGGCGTCGACAACCACCACCTCATGGTCGTCACCGATCAACCAGATGTTGTTGTCGACCTCGAAGTCTTCGCCATCCAGTGAGAAGATCCCGCTGGTCACCACGTGATCAATACGCAGACCCATCGTCGTCTCAGAGCACCACGACCGAACGCAGCACCTCACCACGTTCCATCTTGTGGAAGGCCTCCTCGACCTCGTCCAGGGCGATCGTCTCGGACACGAACCGGTCCAGGTCGAGTCGCCCCTGCAGGTAGAGGTCGATGAGCATCGGGAAGTCCCGGCTGGGCAGGCAGTCGCCGTACCACGAGGACTTCAACGTCCCACCTCGACCGAAGACATCGATCATCGGTAACTCCAAGGCGGCTTCCGGATTGGGCACTCCGACGAGGACCACGGTGCCGGCCAGGTCCCGGGCGTTGAACGCCTGCTGGTAGGTGATCGGGAGGCCGACCGCGTCGATGGCCACGTCAACGCCGTTGCCGCCGGTGACGGCCCGGATGGCCTCTACCGGATCCTCGTTGGAAGAGTTGACCGTGTGGGTGGCGCCGAACTCCTTCGCCATCTCGAGCTTCCGGTCGTCGAGGTCGACAGCCACGATGGTATGTGCGCCGGCGAGTCGGGCCCCGGCGATCGCCGCGTCGCCGACACCGCCGCAGCCGAAGACGGCGACCGAATCGCCCCGACCCACGTCGCCGGTGTTCATGGCAGCACCGAGCCCCGCCATGACCCCGCAGCCGATCAGTCCCGCCACCTCGGCGGGCGCCGCCGGGTCGACCTTGGTGGCCTGACCGGCAGCGACCAGCGTTTTCTCAGCGAACGCCCCGATGCCCAGAGCCGGTGAGAGTTCCTGGCCGTCCAACGTCATCTTCTGCGAGGCGTTGTGTGTGGAAAAGCAGTACCAGGGGCGTCCCCGGCGACAGGACCGACACTGACCGCAGACGGCTCGCCAGTTCAGTACCACGAAGTCTCCAACGGTCACCTCGGTCACGTCGGGGCCGACCTCCTCGACGATGCCCGCCGCCTCGTGGCCGAGGAGGAACGGGAACTCGTCGTTAATGGCACCCTCCCGATAGTGGAGGTCGGTGTGGCAGACCCCACAGGCCTTCACGGCCACGAGGACTTCACCGGGCCCCGGATCGGGCACCTCGATGGTTTCGATGGTGACCGGTTGTCCCTTGGATCGGGCCACCACGGCCCGGACGCTGTGCGGCATCGACTGCTCCCTGCGATCGGTATGACGCCCATCGGACGTCGAGGTCTGGATGGCCGCAGGACAGTAGCAGGGTGGGCCGATTCGTCCTCCGTGTCCCAGCAGTCAGCGCTTCTGGTAGCGGTCGGCCAACAGCGCCATGGCTCCGGTGAAGCCCGCCAGAACCAGGAGGAACACCACGGCACTGACTGCTACCACCCCGGCCGCCGCGGCGATCAGCAGGCTCAGGGCAGCAATGAGGGGAAGCCTCGGAAGGCGGTTCATCGCAACATGTTGGCAGACCGTCAGGCGGTTCGGCCGAACCTAGGATCGTCACCGGGGACAGGTCAGTGTCGGCGAGTGGATCGGAGGGAATGCCATGAAGGTGGCGGTCACGGGAGCGACGGGTCTGGTCGGTTCGCACTGCACGGCCGCGGCATTGGCCGCCGGGCATGACGTCCGGATGGTCGTCCGTAATCCCGACAAGGCCCGGTCGGCACTTGCCGTTCACGGTCTGGCCCACGATGCCGCCGAGGTCTTCGAGGCCGACCTGACCGACCACGATCGCCTACGCGCCTCGCTGGTCGACGTTGACGGCCTGATTCATGCTGGAGCGGTGTTCAGTCTCGACCCCCGTCAGGCCGGCGTCATGCGGGCGGTCAACCCCGCCTCGACAGCCACCATCCTCGACGAGGCTGTCGTCCGGGGCCTCCAACGGATCGTTCACGTCTCGTCCATGGGCGTCTATGCCGCGTCCCTGATCGACATCAACCCCGACAGTCCGGTAGGGCCCGAGTCCGGTGCCTACACCGCCTCCAAGATCGCCGCCGACGCCGTGGCCGTGGCTCATCAGGATGCCGGCCACCCAGTGGTCGTCGTCTGCCCGGGCGGCATCCTCGGACCGCTGGATCCCAGCCCGGAGTTGAGCGACTCAATGGCCACCATGCGCGACTGGATTCGGATGCGAACCACGGCTATTCCCCGGACCATCCGATTCGGCTTCGTCGACGTCCGTGACGTGGCAGCGGTCTGTGTCGGTTCGCTCACCGGTGGTGAGGCACCTGCCCGCCACTTGCTGGCCGGACACATCAACACAATGGTCGACATGTTGGGCATGGCCGCAAAACTCACGGGCCGGAAGGTCCGGGTCATGGGCAGCCCCCTGTGGACCATCACTCTGGGTGGAATCGTCTGTGATCTGGTCAGCCGGACCACCGGCAATCAGATGCCCCTGACCGGCGAAACGGCTCGGATCACGGTAGGCAACGCCAGAGCCGGCGGCCTTCGGAACGTGGACCAGACCAGTGCGACCGAGGCCTTCGGTTTCCCCGCGCGGACGACCGTAGAGACGCTGACAGACACCATCCGCTGGATGTATACCGCCGGCCACCTGACGTCCGATCAGGCCGGCGATCTGGCCAGCTAGACGGCTGGCCGACTGGTTGGCCCACGGACTACCCGATCAGGATCCTGGAACCCGGGCCGTCAATGCTCTCGTCATGGTTCCCGACATGACCACCCATCGGCGGGTACCTCGAGATCCACCAGGTACCGGGTGACCGGTTCGGTCAGACACCACGAGTTTGCCAGGTAGCCGCCATGTCCCTCGGCATTCGACGAGATCCCCACGGCGTCGCCCAGAGACGCGATCAGCGCACCTGCCCATATCGGCGGGGTCGCCGGATCCCCTTCGAGGTACACCACCAACGCCGGCACCACGAGGTCCGCTGGCCCCACGTGAAGCGGATCCACTGCCGCCGGCAACGGGTGACAACCGGTTGAACCGGCGAATGCCGGACCGAAGTGGGTCAGCGAGTCGGCAATCGCCAACGAGGCGCCAAAGACCTCGCTGGGCGGCGGCCGTTCGGGGTCGTCCGCACAGTCCACCAGGAACATGGCGTCCATCGAACCGTCGTACGAGCCATCATCCCGGCGCCCCAGGAGCATGTCGCCCAGGTCCTGGAGGATCACGGCTGAACCGGAGACCACCACTTCAGCTAGGCCCTCTCCCAATATTGGCCAGGTCTCGGGCGAATACAGGGCGGCGGCCACTCCCAGGTAGAACTCGCCATGGGTCACCTGTCGCTCGCCCGCCGGAACCGGAGACGCCGCCACTGCGGCCACCGCGTCGGCGAACGCCTGCTCAGCGCCCCCCACGACCCCCAGTGGGCAGTCCGGCTCAGCGTCGCACGCCGCGGCGAAGGCCGACCAGGAAGCCTCGAACCCGTCGGCCTGGTTTCGGCTGGGACGACTCGCCCGTTCAGCCGGATCCACCGGCCCATCCAGAACCATGGCCCGGACCCGGTCTCCGAACAGGGCGGCGTACACGGCACCCAGGCGGGTCCCATAGGAATATCCCAGGTACGAGATCTGTTCTTCGCCCATGGCCCGGCGCAGCATGTCGATGTCGCGGGCCACGGCATTGGTCCCTACATGATGGGCGAGGTCTCCGCTGCGTTCCAGGCAATCGGCGACCAGGTCCTCGGCTTCAGCCACTGCCTCCTGAAGACCGGTTTCGGGTCCCAGCACCATGATCTCGTCGTCGAAGTCATCGACGCATGAGACGGTCGTGCTGGCCCCCGATCCCCGAGGGTCGAATCCGACGAGGTCGAAGCGTCCCAGAAAGTCCGTATGGGCTATTGCTGGACCCATCCACTCCAGCATCTCGATACCCGACCCGCCCGGACCGCCGGGATTCATCACCAGCACCCCGATCCGAGGCTCGGCGACGGCCCGCTTCAGGGCCACGGCCACCTCAATGGTCGGTCCTTCCGGAACAGCGTGGTCCATCGGAACGATGAGGGTGGCGCATTCGGTGTATCCGCAGGTCTCCCAGATCAGCGGCTCGGGGGTGAATCCTTTGACCCCCGACTCGGCGATCTCGCCGCAGGCTGTAGCCGTAGCCATCAGGGCCATGCTGACCATGACTGGTCCGAGCAGTACCGAACGAATCATCGGGTCAGGTCCCGTGCATAATCGGGAGCCCATCCGGCTCCGGTCACGCCGGCCAGGCCTCCCGGAGGCGTCGCCAAGACTCGCCCAGCGCCTCGGGTAGTACCCGGACGTTGGCCACCGTGGTCGTGAAGTTGGTGTCGCCAGACCAGCGGGGCACCACGTGAACGTGCAGGTGTCCCGGGATCCCGGCACCAGCCGCCCGGCCGAGGTTCACGCCCACGTTGACCCCACCGGGATCTAGGGCCGAGTTCACGGCCGCCACCGCATCCCGGACCGTCGCCCACAGTTCGGCGTGCTCGTCGTCGGTTAGTTCAGCCAACTCGCCCACGGCCCGCCGGGGCAGCACCATCAGGTGTCCGCTGGTGTACGGATAGGCGTTCATCACCGCGAAGCACGTCGGCCCCCGTTGCAGCACCAGGGTCTCGTCGTCGGGATGGTCGCCATCAGCCAGCACCTCGAACAGTGTGCGGCCCTCGCCGTCATCAAGGGGCGCGTCGGACTCCTCGTTCAGTCCCGACACATAGGCGTGTCGCCAGCCGGCCCACAGGCGATCCAGACCGGTCAGGGCGTGGTCTCCCCCGCTGGCCCCGAAGCCACCAGCGCACCGGACTCCACTGCATCGGCCAGCCGGACCAGGAACACGTCCAGCGAAAGGTCACGCTCCGGAGCAGCGGCACCCCGGGCGTTGTCGCCCACCGTGCCGTGGGCCGCGTCGTCGTCACCCACCACGAGCACGTGGGGGATCTTCCCGACCTTGCCGGCCCGTACTCGCTTGCCCAGCGGCTCATCTGCCGGGTCCACGGTGGCCCGTCGTCCAGCAGCCACCAGACGGTCGCGTACCGACTCGGCGTAGGCCTGATGCTCATCGGCCACCGGCAGCACCCGCACCTGCTCGGGAGCCAGCCACAGCGGGAACGCGCCCGCGTAGTGCTCCAGCAGCACGCCGAAGAACCGTTCGATCGACCCCATCAGCGCACGGTGGATCATCACCGGACGGTGCCGACCACCATCGTCGCCCACGTATTCCAGGTCGAAACGTTCCGGGAGGTTGAAGTCCAGCTGGATGGTCGATAGTTGCCAGGGTCGCCCAATGGCGTCGGTGACGTCCACGTCGATCTTCGGCCCGTAGAACGCACCGCCACCCTCTTCGACCACGTAGTCGAGGCCTGCCGACTCCAACGCCTGCCGGAGCCCGTCGGTGGCCATGTCCCACAGGGCGTCGTCACCCACCGACTTCTCATCGGGGCGGGTCGACAACTTGGCCTGGAAGTCCTCGAAGCCGAAGGCCCGCAGCACGCTCAGGGTGAACTCCAACAGCGAGGCCAGCTCGTCGGGAATCTGGTCGGGCGTGCAGAAGATGTGGCTGTCGTCCTGAGTGAATCCGCGGCTCCGAAGCAGGCCGTGGATGGCCCCCGAAAGTTCGTAGCGGTACACGGCTCCCAACTCGAAAAACCGGCGGGGAAGGTCCCGGTAGCTGCGTTGGGAGCTCTGGTAGACGGCCACGTGGAATGGACAGTTCATGGGCTTCGGGTAGTAGCTCGCCCCGTCCAGCTCCATGGGCGGGTACATGCCGTCGGCGTAGAAGTCGAGGTGCCCACTGGTCTCCCACAGCACTGACTTGGCGATGTGGGGACTGAAGACGAAGTCGTAGCCGCCCGTCTCGTGACGGGCCCGGCTGTAGTCCTCGATGATCTTTCGCACCAGAGCACCTTTGGGGTGCCACACAGCCAGTCCGGGTCCGAGCGAATCCGGCCAGGACACCAGGTCCAGTTCGGCGGCCAGCCGGCGGTGGTCGCGTTTCTCCGCTTCGGCGAGACGATGCAGGTACCCCTTAAGTGCCTTCTTGTCAGCCCAAGCAGTGCCGTAGATGCGCTGCAACATGGGCTGCTTCTCGTCACCCCGCCAGTAGGCGCCGGCCACCTTCTGCAACGCGAAGTGGCCCAGTCGCCCGGTGGACGCCACGTGGGGCCCGGTGCAGAGGTCAACGAAACCCTCTCCGTTGCGATACCAGGAGACCGATCCGTCGTTCGAGGCTTCGCCGGCCATCTCTGGGTCCGCTCCACCGGCCGTGACCTTCTCGATGATCTCCCGCTTGTAGCGGTGATCGGCAAAGAGCTCGAGTGCCTCGGTGGCTCCCGCTTCGAATCGCTCGAAGGGTTGGTCGGCGTCGATGATCTCCCGCATCCGGGCGTCAATTGCCGCCAGGTCGTCCGCGGTGAAGGAAGCACCGTCCGGAAGTTCGAAGTCGTAGTAGAAGCCATCCTCTATGGGCGGGCCGATCGCGTGGGTGGCGCCCGGCCAGAGGTCCAAGACGGCCTGGGCCAGCACGTGGGCGGTGGAATGACGCAGCGTGTGGAGGCCCTCATCACTGTCGGCGGTCACCACCGAGACGGCGTCACCATCAGCCAACGGTCGACCGAGGTCACGGCCCTCGCCGTCGACGCTGACGATGACCGCCGCTTTGGCCAGGCCGGGGCCGATGTCTGCCGCCAGATCGGCGCCCGTGGCACCTTCGGGCAGAGTGCGCTGCGAACCGTCGGGAAGGGTGATGGTGAGATCGGGCACGAAAGGGTCTCAGTCGTCGATGCCGGTCAGCCGAACGGCCACCCGGGTCCGGTACCGGCTGTTGAGCTGCAACAGTACGGCGGTGAAGGCCTCTATGGCCATGGCGTTGGATAGGCCGCCGGCGTCCAACGGTCGGGCTCCCGGGATCTTGGCAATGATCTCTGAGGTCGTTTCGGTAGCCCGCTGGTGGTCAGAACAGACCAGTACGTCGCTGGCTAATGCGGTGTCCAGGTTGCCTAGCTCGGTTGCTGCCACATGGTGCAAGGCGGCCGCCACGTAGGCATCGGGCACCTCGGCCTGGACGCTGGCCGATACCGACCCGCGCGGCGGCACTAGCGGCTGAAACTCTCCGGCCACCTGGGCAATGGCGTTGGACATGCAGATCACCACCTTGCGGTGAAGGTGATCGGCCACCGACCGGGCGGTGGCAGCAGCGGCGTCCCATGGGGTGGCGATCACCACTACCTCGGCGTCCGCGGCACCCGAGTTGTCGGCTGATCGGATCGAGAGCGACCGGTCGGGCCACTTGTCGAGGATCGCGTCCCGTACCTCCATGGCTCGGTACTTCGAGCGTGACCCGAGCACCACGTCGTGTCCCACTCCGGCCAGCCGTGCAGCGAGGGCCTGTCCGGCGGGGCCTGTTGCTCCGAGCAGTCCGATCTCCATCCGGCGAGGCTACCGGGGTCGTCCGGTAGCCTCCGAATCGGTTCCCCGACGAGTGCGTCGGTTTCCCAACAGACAAGGACGGATTCCACGTGGGCATCCTGGACGACAAGAAGTTGCTGATCACCGGCGTACTCACCGACGCTTCGCTGGCCTTCTCCGTAGCCCGTTTGGCCCAGGAGCAGGGCGCCGAGGTGATCCTGACCGGCGCTGGACGGGGCCTTCGTCTCACTGAACGCACGGCACGTAAGTTGCCCTTAGAGGCCGAGGTCCTGGAGTTCGACGTCACGTCGGCCGAACAGGCCGAGTCCCTCCGGCGGCATCTGGCTGATCGGTGGGGCCGGGTGGACGGAGCGCTGCATGCCATCGGATTCGCCCCCGAGGTGTGCCTTGGGGAGGACTTCATGGCCGCCCAGTGGTCGGACGTGGCGGTCGCCATGGAGATCTCTGCGTACTCGCTCAAGACGGTGGCTGAGGTTGTCGCACCGCTCATGACCAACGGGGGTTCGATCGTTGGGCTGGACTTCGACGCCCGGTTTGCGTGGCCTGCCTACAACTGGATGGGCGTGGCCAAGGCGGCTCTCGAGTCTGCGTCGCGCTACCTGGCGCGGGGGCTCGGACCCGATGGTGTCCGGGTGAACATGGTGGCCGCCGGCCCCATCCGCACCATCGCCGCCAAGAGCATTCCGGGTTTCTCCGAGTTCGAGGAGTCCTGGGAGAAGCGGGCGCCGCTGGGTTGGGACGTGAACGACACCGAACCCGTCGCTCGGGCGTGCGTGGCGCTCCTGTCGGACTGGTTCCCGGCGACTACCGGGTCGATAGTCCACGTGGATGGCGGTTACCACGCCATCGGCGCCTGAGTTCGTAGGGCCTCAGTCGTAGAGAGACGTGTCCATGGGCGTCCGGTTGCTGCAGCGGGAATCCACGATCGGGTAGGCATTCACGGCGTTTCCACGACCGCCCGGGTGGTATTCAAAATGCAGGTGCACGCCCTCGGCGTTGCCGGTGTCTCCCATAAATCCGATCACCTCTCCGGCCCGGACCTCACCGACTTTTCCAAATCCCGACATGTGGGTTCCGAAGTAGTAGTCGCCATCCCCGGCCACCAGGTCAAAGGACCAGCCGCCGATGGTGTCCCACCGGTGGGTGACCACACCATCCACCGGTGCAAGGATCGGGGCGTTCCTGAAGCTCACTAGGTCCACGCCCTTATGGCGACGGTTTCCCGACCTTCGCTCGCCCCAAGAATCATAAAATTTGACGCGACCTTCGACCGGGCAGACCCAGTCCGACGACGTCGCCTGACGAACCACTGACGAGCGGTTACGTCGGCCTTTGGCGTCGCGTTCGAGGCGGGCACGTTCGGTGGCGGAGATGCCGGCGAGGACGTCGCCATAGCCTGACTGCAACTGAGCCGCATCCCGCACGTTGTCGGCGACCAGTCGGTTGGCGTCCGCGAACGCCCGGACCGCCGAACGGTGGCGTTGCCGGGCGCTGACCAGCAGATCGATCATGGTTCGGAGTCGTCGTTCGGCGGCGGCGATGCCGTCCAAGGCCAGGGGAATTACATCGGATGCTGCCGAGATAAGCGGTAGCAGGCCGGTGGCTCGGTCGATCACCAGATCCTGGGATGGGTCGCTGGTGAAAGCCACCGATTTCGAGGCACTACCCGAACCGGCGGGATCCGATCGGCCCGCGGGAGGCGCGGCCTGAACAGCGGTCGAAAGGAGGGCGGTGACCAGCCCGGCGAGCACGACGGTCATGCCAAGGCGGCGATGCACCCCGAAATCCTACCGGCGGGCTTCCGATGCCTGATGGACCGGTGACCACCGACCGTGGCTACTCACGTGCTCATCGTGCTGGGATCGATTTCACCAGCCGAATACCCGTCGGTCTCATCGCGGATGTCTCCGACGAGTTCCTCCAAGACGTCCTCCAGGGACACGATCCCAATCCAGCCCTCCGTGCCGATCACGGCAGCAAGACGGATCCGTTCTCGCTGCAGAAGATGGAGTACCTCGTCCAGCGGTTGGTCGGGCGTCAGGACGGCCATCGTCCTGACCTCCTCGGTGGTCAGGGTGTCGTCGGCCGCTCCGACCGGTAGGCGTAGCACCGATCGGGCGTGCACCAGGCCCACCAGGCCACCATCTGGGCCGGTTAACGGCAGCCGACTGTGGCCCGAGGAGGCCAACACGCGTTCTACCTCGTGGACCGGGGCCCAACGGTCGACCGTCGCTACTTCGGACCGGGGCACCATCACCGATGCCACTGTCCGCTGCCCTAGGTCCAACGCTCCCGACAGGAGATCGTGTTCGAACCCGTCGATGAGGCCCTCGCGCCGTGACGCATCCAGCATTGACGTGAGCTCCGGGGCCCCTACCGCACGGTGGACCTCGTCGACGGCCGTCAGGCCGAATGGGCGGATGAGTAGCGCCGACATCCGATCGAGGGCCACTACCGCAGGTTTGGCCAGAGAGACAAATGCTGCATGCAGGGTCACCGTCCACCGGAGCGTGCGTTCGGGAGCCGCAATGGCCAGGTTCTTGGGTACCAACTCGCCGAACAACATCTGGATCACGGCTGCCAGGCCGATCGCTACCACCCAAGACGCCGTGTCGGCCGCTTCCTCGGGGACCGCGACCGCTGAGAACAGATTTTCCAGCAGGCCGCCGATCGCCGGCTCGGCGAGCACCCCGAGGGCGATGCTGCTGGCCGTGATTCCCAACTGGGCACCCGACATCTGCAGACGGAGGTCCCGCCGGGCCCGGAGCGCCCGGGATGCCGCTCGCGATCCGCCCTCTGCCGCGTCGGCCAACACCGTCGGTCGAGCAGCCACCAGCGCGAACTCAGTCGCCACGAAGAGGGCGTTCATGGCGACGAGGAGCAGGACACTGCACAACGCCAGCGCGGTCACCATCGGTGGCTCCCCGGTTCGGCCTCAGTCTCGGGCGGCGACGGCGCGGGGGCCACCATTCTGAGCGTTTCGATCCGGCGACCGTCGACAGCCAGGACCTCGATGCGCCAACCCTCGTGGTCGATCCTCGCCGTGGGCTCGGGGATCCGCCCCAGCCGATGGAGGACGTACCCGGCCAGGGTTTCGTACGGGCCATCGGGGATGGCGAATCCCGTGGCCTCGTATACGTCGTCGGGGCCGAGCCGTCCTGAGACCACGATGTTGCCGGGGCCGTCTACCTGAGTTCGCGGAAGTGGCGCCGACTTTCCGGTGAGGTCCAGCAGGTCATCGTCGATCTCACCGATGAGTTCCTCGACCACATCTTCCTCGGTCACCAGACCAGCGGTTCCTCCATGCTCGTCGACCACGACAGCCAGGGCGCTGCGCGCCGTCCGGAAGTCGTCCATGAGGCCATCGAGCGCCCGGGTCTCTGGGACAGCCAGCGCCGGTGCCATCAGTTCGGCGACCGGCACCCGATCTCGCGAGTCGCGGGCAATGGTCAACAGCGCCTTCACGTGGACGATGCCCACCACATGGTCGAGATCGCCGTCGATCACCGGGAACCTGGAACAGCCCGTTCGTTCCGCCTCGGCCAACAGGTCGGCGCCCACCGCTGAGACGTCCAGCGAGTGGACGTCGAGTCGCGGCACAAGTACTTCGGCGGCCACCTTGTCGGCCAGCCGAACCGAGCGCGTCAGCAAGGCCACGTCGTCGGGATCCAGCGTCTCGTCGGCCGAGGTTCGAATCAGGTCCCCGATTTCGTCGAGCGTCCGCGACGGATCGAGGTCGGTCCGCGGGATCACTCCCAGGCGACGTACCACGGCGTTGGCGGCTCCGTCGAGCACCGCCACCAACGGGCGACCGATCACACCGATCACCGTCACCGCGGGAGCCAAGCCGCGAGCGAGGGGCTCGGGCGCAGCCAAGGCCAGGTATTTGGGCACCTGTTCGCCCACCACGAGGTGTAGACCAGTCGCCACGAGAATGGCCACCACCACCGACGCCCCGGTCGGGTGGTCATCGCCAGTCAAGATGCGCGCCACCGTTGGCTCGGCCACGAACCCCAGTAGCAGCGCTGACAGGGTGATCCCGAACTGGGCTCCGGAAAGATGCGAAGTCAAGCGGTGCAGGAGAGCACGGACCCGCCGGGCCCCCGGGTCGCCGTCAGTGGCAGCCGCCTCGATTCGGGCCCGGTCCACGGCCACCAGGCTGAACTCGGCCGCCACGAAGAACGCGTTGATGATCAACAGCGCGGCGATAGCCATCAAACCCGTGGAGGTGGACATCTGGTCTAAGGCTACCGATGCCCGTCAACCGGTAACGGCCGATGCGAGCCCTCAGAAATAGTTCGATACGTTAACCATCATGACCAACCCTCCTGACGACTCGCCTCCCGCCAAGGAGGGGCATCCCACCAGGGAGGTCGACGCCGCCCGGGCCGCAGCCAAGCTGGCCCGCCAGATCACCATTCCCCTGACCGAACACCAGCTCAGCCTCTCCCAGTACCGGGTCCTCGTCTTCCTTGACGAGGGCGGCGCCGCGCCCTCCGACTTGGCCGACCGGCTCTCGGTCAGCCGCCCGTCGATCACCGCACTGATGGACGGGCTAGGAGAACGGGAGCTCGTCGAGCGCCAGGACGACCCCGACGACGGCCGACGGGTTGTCCACCACCTGACCGAAAGCGGCCGACGGATCCTCGAGATCGCCGACCGTGCGGTGGCCGACCGCCTCATGGCGCTCGGAGCACACGTGAACGCCGGCGACCCCACGCCGCTTATCGAGAACCTCAGCAAGTTCGGCGACGCCATCCGTGCTGCCCGTGCCGCCGGCACCGCCTGACCCGATGGGAGCGAAGAAGGCGACGCCCCAGATCGATCCCGACACCTCTAAGGGCTGGTTCCGTCGGCTCCTCCCGATGATCGTCGCTCGACGGGCCGCCTTCACCGTTGTCCTGGTGACCGGACTTGTGGGCCTCGCCCTCCAGGTCTCTGTCCCTATGGTCCTGCGGCAGGCCGTCGACCGGTCACTAGGCGGCCTCGACGGTTCCGCGGCCTTCGCCGACCTGGAGCGCCACGCCATCCTCCTGGTCGTCATGGCTACCGCGTCGTTTGGGCTCCGGTTCACCTACCGATACCTCCTCTTTGGCACGGCATGTCGGATCGAAACCGACCTGCGGGACACCGTCTACCAGCACCTAACCCGGCTCTCGTTCTCCTTCTACGACCGGGTGGCGGCTGGTGAGGTGATCTCCCGAGCCAACTCCGACATCCGCTCCATTCAACTCCTGCTGGCCTTCGGTCCGCTGGCCGGCCTCTCGGCAGTCAGCTTTCTCATGGCCTTCGGATTCATGCTCAGCATCCACGTACCACTCACGTTGGTCACCGTCTCCACCATGCCGTTCGTCTTCGTACTAGGCCAGAAACTCCGCGACCAGGTCTTTCCCCTGTCGTGGGTCACCCAGGGTCGTATGGCCGAAGTGGCCATGGTGGTCGACGAGAACGTCAACGGGACCCGGGTCGTCAAGTCGTTTGCCGCCGAATTCGACCAGATCGCCCTATTGGCACGGGCCGCCGACCGTCTCCGCTGGTCGGCCACCGCCCTGATTGAAGCCCGCGCCCGATTCAATCCAATGATTGAGGCCCTCCCCCGCCTCGGCATGGCCCTCGTGCTGCTCTACGGCGGCCACCTGGCCATCGACGGTCAGGTGGGGGTCGGCTCACTCCTGGCCTTCAGCGGATACGTGACCATGATCGCCATGCCGTTCCGAATGTTCGGCTTCGTCCTCATCCAGGCGCAACGGGCGGCCGCCTCGTCGATGCGGATCTACGAGATCCTCGACGAGGAGCCGGCCATCGTCGACCGACCCGGCGCCCGCGAGCCGGCAACGGCTTCCCCCGAACTGGGTCGGGTGGAGTTCCGCTCTGTGGTGTTCTCCTATCCCACGGCCGACCCGGAACACGAGGGAGACCCCCGCCCGGTCCTAGACGGCTTCGACCTGGTGATTGAGCCCGGCGAGACGGTGGCCATCGTCGGTAGGACGGGCTGCGGGAAGTCGACGGTGGCCCGACTCCTCCCCCGCTTCTACGACGTGACCTCCGGTGCGGTGCTCGTCGACGGCATTGACGTCCGTGACCGCCGACTGGACGGGCTGCGCCACACAGTGAGCCAGGTGCCCGACGAGTCGTTCCTGTTCTCCGAGCGACTCCACGACAACGTGGCCTTCGGTCGACCCGATGCCTCCCGTCCGGACGTTGAGGCAGCGGCTCACATCGCCCGGGCCGACGAGTTCATCGTCGGCCTGTCCGACGGCTACGACGAAGTGGTCGGCGAGCGGGGTTACACCCTGTCGGGCGGGCAACGCCAACGGATCGCGCTCGCCCGCACCATCCTGACCGACCCCCGCATACTGATCCTTGACGACGCGACGAGCGCCATCGACGTCCAGACCGAGGAAGACATCCACCAGGGGCTGGTTGATCTCATGGCCGACCGCACGACCATCGTGATTGCCCACCGCCTGTCCACCATCAGCCTCGCGGATCGGGTGGTCCTCATGGAGGGCGGACGGGTGGTGGCCGACGGTACGCACGCCAGCCTCCTGGCCACCGAGCCCCGCTACGCGGCAATCCTCACCCAGACCGACGGAGTCGGCGCCGATGCAACACGGAGCGCCGACTGATGGGCGGCCACGGTTTCTTCGCCGGACCTTCGTCGGTCCAAGCCAACGCCCAGGCCGGTCTCCCCTACGCCGACGTGCCCGACGAGCTTCGAACCCGGATCGAGGACGTCCTCCGCCACGAACCCGACCACCCCGAGCCGGACGTATCGTTCTCGCATTCCCGCTGGGATCGGCGACCGTTCGGGCTTCGCACCTTCCTGATCCCACACGCCGGCGGCCTGTTCGTGGCCCTTCTCCTGGTCATCGCCGAGACCGGTCTTCTCCACGTGGGCCCGTTGCTTACCCAGATCGGCATCGACCAGGGCGTTTTGGCCGGCGAGATCGGCGTTCTGGTAGCTGTTGCGTCGGCCTACCTAGGTGCCGTCGTGCTTTCCACCGGCGCATCGTTCCTACGGACCCGCTTCACCGGTCGACTGGGCGAGCGTCTCGTCTACGACCTCCGCGTCCGGGTGTTCAGCCATTTCCAGCGCCAGTCGCTGGACTTCTTCACAGGCGAAAAGTCGGGCGTACTGATGACCCGGATGACCAGCGACATCGAGGCCCTCACCACCCTGCTCCAGGAGGGCCTGGTCAGCTTCGTAGTCCAGGGCATGACGTTGATCGTCATCACTGCCTACCTATTGGTGCTCCACCCCGGCCTGGCCCTTGTCTGTCTGCTCACCGTCGTCCCGATCAACGTGGTGCTGACCCTCTGGTTCCGACGGGTATCTCACATCGGTTACCTCCGGGTGCGGGACCGCATCGCCGACGTCCTGTCCAACCTGGCCGAGAGCCTGGCCGGCATCCGGGTCATCACCGCCTTCGGCCGTCGCGATCACGACGTGGCCCGCCACCAGCGCATCATCGACGCCCACCTGGAGGCCAACCTCTACATGGGCCGGGCTCAAGCCCTGTTCGGACCCGGCACCGAGTCCATCGGGATCATCGCCCAGGCTGTGGTCCTTCTCGTCGGTGGGCGAATGGCGCTCCGGGGCGAGGTGACGATCGGCGAACTTACCGCCTTCCTCCTGTTCCTCACCTCCTTCTTTGCTCCGGTCCAGACTCTGGTACAGCTCTACAACCAGTACCAGCAGGGCAATGCCGCGGTGCTCAAGCTGCGTGGCCTCCTCGGCACCGAGCCAACCGTGGTCGAACTGGTTGACGCCGTCGACCTTCCCCCCATCGACGGACGGATCCATTTCGACGCGGTGACCTTCGGGTACGACTCCGACCACTTGGTGCTGCGAGACATCAATCTGGTCCTCGAACCAGGTGAGGTCTTGGCTGTGGTCGGGCCGACTGGGGCCGGCAAGTCAACCATCGCCAAGCTGGTCACCCGATTCCACGACCCGACGTTCGGCCACATCACCATCGACGGGCACGACCTCCGTAACGTCGGTATCACTTCGCTGCGGCGTCAGCTGGGCGTGGTCCCCCAGGAAGCGTTTCTGTTCAACGGAACGATCGCCGACAATGTGTCGTTCGCTCGACCCGATGCCCCCCACGACGAAGTGGCCGAAGCGTGTCGGGTAGTCGGTCTGGGACCACTGCTCGATCGGATGCCCGACGGTATCCACACCCCCATCCACGAAAGGGGGGCCTCGCTGTCGGCCGGCGAGCGCCAGTTGGTCGCTCTGGCCCGGGCGTTCCTGGCTCGCCCCCGAGTGCTGGTGCTCGACGAGGCCACGTCCAACCTGGATCTGCAGTCCGAGTCGGTCATCGAACGGGCGTTGGATCAGGTGCTCGAGGGGCGCACGGCCATCCTCATCGCCCACCGTCTGGCCACCGCCATGCGAGCCGACCGGGTGGCTGTCGTCGATGACGGACGGATCGTTGAGCACGGGACCCATGCCGAGTTGACAGCCCTCCGCGGGCAGTATGCGGCCATGGTCGAAACGTGGCAGCGGCACGCCTCAGGCGATCCGATCGGGGACAGGTACAGCGACGGAGGGAGCCTCCGTTGAGCACGCTCGAGTTCGTACTCGGTCTGCTCGTGTTCACCGTCGGTTGCACCATTCAGGGTGTGCTGGGCTTCGGCGCCGGTCTGTTCGCCGTGCCCATCCTCGCCCTCATCGCCCCGGACTTCGTGCCCGGTCCGGTACTGCTGGCCAACCCGTTGCTCTGCGCCCTCTACGCCTGGCGCGAGCACGGCGCCATTGATCGGGCGGGCCTCCGGTGGGCCCTCATCGGGCGGGTCCCTGGTGTGCTGTTCGGCGCCTGGGCGCTCACCGCGGTGTCCGAGGACGGGATCGGCCTGCTCTTCGGCACCCTGTTGCTGGTCGGCGTGGGTCTAAAGGTCTCCGGAGTGCACGCCACCAAGACCCCGTGGACGCTCATGGGGGCCGGCGGCCTGAGCGGATTCATGGGCACCTCGGTGGCCGTCGGCGGCCCTCCGATCGCCCTGGTGCTGGACGGTTCCTCGGGCCCGGAACTACGGGCCACCCTCAACGCCTTCTTCTTCGTAGGGACGACCATCTCGTTGGTCGTGTTGACCCTGGCCGGTGAGTTCGGTACGTCGGACCTCCTCCTGGCGCTCTCCCTGCTCCCCTCGGTGCTGGTCGGCGTGGCACTCAGTAGCCGTCTTCGCCCCTTGCTCGACCACGGGTGGCTGGCCCCAGCGGTGTACGTCCTGTCCGGTTCCTTCGCCGTGGTCCTCCTGCTCCGTTCACTGTTCTGACCAGCGCCCGTCGCAACGGGTCGGCCTAGGGTCATCAGCGTGTTGGAGCCAGCCACGGACCCCGTACTCGAACTAGCCGACGTGAGCCGCCGAACCGAGGGAACCCAACTGCTGGAGAGCATCGACTGGCAGGTCAGGGGCGGCCAGCATTGGGTGGTCCTGGGGCCCAACGGGTCAGGCAAGAGCACCCTGCTTCGGATCGCCGCCCTGCAACTACACCCGACCACCGGGACGGTTTCCGTGCTGGGCCGGACACTGGGACGAACCGATGTGCGGTCGCTGCGACGCCAGATCGGCTACGCCTCGGCGACTTTGGCCGACGCCTTCCGGCCCGACCTGGCAGCCACCGACGTGGTGATGACCGCCCGGCACGGTGCGCTGGAGCCCTGGTGGGACGACTACGACGACGAGGACCGCGACCGGGCCCGCGACCTTTTGAAGAGGATCGGCTGTGGTCACCGTGCCGACCACCGGTTCGGCACATTGTCGTCCGGTGAGCGCCAGCGGGTGCTCTTGGCCCGGACCCTGATGGTCGACCCCGACCTCCTGCTGTTGGATGAGCCAACAGCCGGGCTGGACCTCGGCGGCCGGGAGGAACTGGTGTCGACGCTGGCCGACCTGGCGACCGACCCGGCGATGCCGCCCATGGTCCAGGTAACCCACCACGTTGAGGAGATCCCGCCCGGGTTCACCCACGGGCTACTCATGGAGGGCGGCCGGATCGTGGCGGTAGGGACGCTGGCTGACGTCCTGACTGCCCGAGCCCTCTCGGACTGCTACGGGCTTGACCTGTCGCTCACGTGTCAGGAGGGCCGTTGGACAGTGCGGGTCAACGGGGTAGGCAGGTGACCATCGACCCGTCCACTGTCGGGTCCGCAGGTGGACACGCACTGATCGTGACCGGCGGGCCGCTTCCCCGGAGACTGGGACCGCTACCGGACGCCGATCTGGTGATCGCCGCCGACGAGGGCATCGATAACGCTCTCCGACTCGGATTAACCGTCGACCTGCTCGTCGGCGACATGGATTCGGCCAGCGACGGCGCCGAAGTGATTGCCCGGGTCGTGGAACGCCACCCGGTCGACAAGGACGAAAGCGACCTCGAGTTGGCCCTGGCGGCGGCGCTGCGTGCCGGGGCGACGTCGGTGACGGTGGTGGTCACCGCGGGCGGCCGGGCCGATCACGCCCTCGGAAATCTGCTGATCCTGGCCGGTGATCGGTGGTCGGCTCTCCGGGTCGACGTTCGGATCGATGAGGCGCGGGCCTGGGTGGTCTGGGATCAGGTCCGGATCGACGGCAGTACCGATGACCTGGTCAGCCTGATGGCCGTCGGCGGTGCGGCCACCGGCGTGACGACGACCGGACTGGTCTGGTCGCTCAACGAAGCAACGCTCGAACCCGGCGTTGGCCTGGGCCTCTCGAATCGGATGACCGGCACGGCAGCCGAGGTAACCGTCGGATCGGGTGCCGTCGTCGTCATCGCCCCGGGCGGGAGCACCGACTGATTCGACCAACTCCCGGCACCACGACCGGCAACTGAGCGACCAACGCCGTCGGGCTCTTCTTCGTCTCCCCAGTCTGTAGACACATGCAGGCGGTTTATGGGCCTCCGGGCAGGGACTCGCATGGCTCACCGTCATTGTCCCCGTCTAGACGTGCCACGTCGCCGTAGTACGGGAAGTAGGTGTCAAACCATGCCTTCGCCGCCGGGTAGGTGGAGAAGTCTGAGCAATTCTTCGTGTTACCCGGGTTGTCAGGTACTCCAGAGGTTGTGGTCGTTGGCGCAACCGTCGTAGTGGTGGTCGTTGTCGTGGTGCTAGTCGTGGTCGATGGGGCCGCTGGTGGAACGTAGACACCGGTTGGCGGACCACCACAGGTACCGAGCATCGATTGGAGCGTGGACAGTTCTGCGGAAGTGACCGTGAGAGCCCAGCGAACCTTGATGTCCACCCAAGAGTCGGCGTACTGGCACCAATAACTGGAATCAGGGGGCTTCCACTCCTCCGGGCCGCGTGATCCCTTTGACCGGTTGGCCGAGGCAGTAACTGCGATCAGGTGCTGCGGATCGACAAGGTCGTTGTAATAGGACCTCTTAGTCGCTGACGACCAAGCCCATCCGCCCGAATCGTGGGCGTTGGCGAGTGGCACGAAGTGGTCGACGTCCAACGAACTGGGGTTGGTGACGTACGTGCCAGTGAACGCGGCGTACCACTGCCCGCTGACGACTGAGCATCCTGGAGAACTGAGACCTATGTCAGTTAGTGATTCGAGGATGAGGACTTCGTGGCGTGTGTTTATGCAGTCGCTGTCGTCGTCTGACCACCCTGAGCCCCAGTCGTCGCGGTCGTAGTCGATAGGTGCGTAGGCACTACTGACCACAAGAGGGGCAAGCAGTTCTGAGATCCAGTTGATGTTCGCGATCGTGGTTGTCGTAGACGCAACGGAGGTCGTTGGCGGCGGTGCCGTAGTTGTGGTGGGGGCAACGGTGGTCGTCGTGGACACGGCTGTCGTGGTCGGCGTCGCCGCAGTGGTTGAGGTTGGTGCTGTTGTGTCTGAGCTCCCACCACACCCCGAGACGACCAAGAAGAACGTCAGAACGACCGCGTACTTCTTCACGGCCTGAGTCTGTCACCCCTCCCCTGAGGGGCGGTGGGGCATCTCTGACGCCCTACGTGTAGATACGTACAGCCACAAAACCACAGGTCGAAGCGTGGACCGTACTGGACTCGAACCAGTGACCTCTCGCGTGTGAGGCGAGCGCTCTAGCCAACTGAGCTAACGGTCCGCTGGGCGAAGAGGGTACCGGCGGCGTCGGATGACCGGTCAGGGCACCGGGGTCCCCGGTGGTGCCACGCAAACCTGTTCGGTCCTCGATGGGAGTAGCACGGCCACTGCCGCCGATGCACCAACCATCGGACAGGTGGTCCCAGCCACGCCCCGAGCCACGATCACCGGCGTCTCGACCGTGCACGGCACCACCTGGACCGTCGTGGACAGTTCAACGCAGCGGCCCGCCTCCATTCTCGACGGCACCTCTCCCTCAGGTCCCAGGACCGCGGTGGCGATGAGAATTCCCAGCATCACCGCGAGGGCCAGCACCACCGGCCCGACCCGCAGTGCACACCCGGCAGCCGTCGATACCTCGACCCCGTCGAATGAATCGCCCTGTCGTCCATTAGGACGGTCATCCACCGGAGGTCCCGTCGAGGGGCGGCGAGGTGCCGGGGCCTGCCGACGAGACCGGTCATAGGCCGCCCGTCGACCCACGTCGCCCAACACCCGCCAAGCCTCGTTGACTTCAGCCATCCGTTCGGCTGACCCGGTTCGCTTGGTCGGGTCGACCACCCAATCAGGGTGGAGTCGTCGGGCCAGATCCCGATAGGCGTCGCGCACGACTTCGGGTGCGGCATCAATCGGTACCCCGAGCGTGCGGTAGTGGTCGACGGGACCGGTCACCGGCTCACCCTACGGTCGAGTCAGCAATCGTGACCGGGGCACCCGACGCCGGACCTAACGTGAACAGCGTGGACGACCTGATCTGCCCGGGCTGCGGCGAAGACGACGACCTGTCGGGGCATCGTGATGGCAACCCCGGCCAGCAGACGATCACCGTGACCTGCGGATCGTGTGCCCTCTCGTGGGTCCGGGACCTGAAACCCACCTGCCCGACGTGTGGCAGCGCCGAGGTCCGGACCGCGTTGCAGTCCATTGTCGACAAGTCCCGTGGAACCCAGCTGTCCATCCAGTCGATGCGGGTCGTGTACCTGTGCCCGACGTGCGACCCCGAACGCCTGGCCGACTGGAACAAGACCAACTCGCCGCTGCGACCCTCCGAACTTCCCCACGACGTCGACTGACGGGTCTGCCCGTCGCAGAAACCTTCGACTACCCGCCCACCAAGCCTTCGACCACCGCTTCAAGTCCGGCCACACGGCTCCCCTTCACCAGAACGGCGTCGCCTTGACCCAGCGCACGCTCCCCCAGCACGGCGATCGCAGCGTCCGTGTCTTTTAGTCCATCCACCCCGTAGAGATCGGTACCTGCGGCAAGGAGCTCCACGCCGAGATCGGCAGCGTGTTCAGCCACCTCCGCGTGTGCCGCCGGTCCGTCGTCTCCGAGTTCGGCCATCACGCCGAGCACAGCTATCCGCCGTCCGTCCTCCGGGAGGGCGACAAGCGCATCGAGGGCAGCCATTGTCGAGGTCGGATTGGCGTTGTAGGCGTCGTTTACCACGGTGCATCCCGACGAGCCGGTCATCACCTCCATTCGCCACGGGGTGAGCCGAGCTTCGGCCAGACCGGTCGCCACATCGTCCAGCCCGACTCCCTCCACCAAGCCGACCGCGGCAGCCGCCAACGCATTGGCCACCATGTGGGCACCCCGGGCGTCGAGTTTCACCTCGATCCGCCCCCACGGAGATTCCAGTCGGAAGGTCGGTCGGAGTACGTCATCGAGCCGTACATCCCGGGCCCTTACCTCGCCCAGGTCACCGAATGTCAGGACCGGGCATCGGGCCCGTTCCGCCTGGGCCAGAGCCTCGGGGACGTCGGCGTGGACCACAGCACACCCATCGGGCGGCAATCCGTCGAACAGTTCACCCTTGGTACGGGCAACGGCCTCCAGGAAGCCGAAGCTCCCGGTGTGGGCATGCGCCACGGTGGTCAGTACCCCGACGTCGGGACGGGCCAGCCCAGCAAGGTCGGCAATATCGCCCTCGCTGCGAGCCCCCATCTCGACCACCACATGCGCGGCGTCGGCCGGCGCGCCCAGCAGGGTCAGCGGCACGCCGATCTCGTTGTTGAACGACCGGTCACTGGCGTGCGTCGTGGCGCTACGGGCCAGCACCGCTGCGGCCAGGTCCTTGGTGGAAGTCTTTCCCACACTGCCAGTAATGCCCACCACACGGCCGCCACCGGCACCCACTGACCGGCGAGCAGCCGCACCAAGCGCCCTTAGCGCGACCGACGTGTCGACGACCCGTATCGCCGTCGTGGCCGGTGAGATCTCGTTGCGATCTGTCAGGTGAGCCGCCGCTCCGGCGGCAATGGCCGCCTCGATGAACTCGTGTCCATCGCGTTCGGCTACCAGTGGCACGAACAGGCATCCAGACGTGGCCATGCGGGAATCCTGGGTCGCTCCGTCGACCAACACGTCCTCACCGACCAGTTGGCCACCGGTCGCTCTCGCGACCTCTGACGTCCACATCCTCACGGTGCCCGGTACCTCACGGAACGCGACCCTACGATGCTCAGGTGTCTAGCCACCGTCGTCTTGTCGTCCTGTTCGGGGGTCGGAGTGCCGAGCACGATGTCTCGTGCGTCTCGGCCCGCCACGTGCTGGCTGCCGCGAACCCCGATCGCTACGAGCTCATCCCTATCGGGATCGACCGGGAGGGCCGCTGGGCCTACGCCGACGAGGCGGCCGATGCCCTGGGAGCTGGGAACCTCCCCGACCGCCTCGATCCGACGGGCACGGCCTGGGATCCACTCCCCCGCCTCGCCGAACTCGCAGCCCAAGCAGGACCTGATGCCGAGCCCGGGTCCCTGGTCGTCTTTCCCCTCGTCCACGGACCACTCGGTGAGGACGGCACGCTTCAAGGCCTCCTTGAGCTGGCGGACGTGCCCTACGTGGGGTCCGGCGTGCTCGGTTCCGCCCTAGCAATGGACAAGCTGGCCACCAAGGACGTCCTGGCCCACCACGGCATCGCCCAAGCGCGATACCGGGCTATCCACGCCGACCGACTGGTCAACCTGGGAACCGACGCCGACTCCGACGGGCACCGAGCCCTGTTGGTCGACCTGCTGGCTGACCTCGGACCGACGCTATTTGTGAAGCCGGCCAACATGGGTTCTTCGGTGGGCGTGTCGCGGGCCACCGACGAGGACTCCCTCGCCGAGGCCCTCGCCACCGCCGCCCTCTACGACGAGTGGGTGGTCGTCGAGGAAGCCATTGCCGGCCGGGAGATCGAGTTCGCCGTCCTAGGGGACCGGAACCCGCAGGTATCGGGACCCGGCGAGATCCGACCGGGTGACACCTTCTACAGCTACGCCGACAAGTACGAGAGCGACGCCGCCGAGCTCGTCATCGACCCGGACCTCTCTCCAGAGGTGGTCGTTGGCTTCCAAGAGATGGCCGCCCGTGCCTACCTTGCCCTGCGCTGCACCGGCATGGCCCGGGTGGACTTCTTCATTGCCGACGACGGCCGGATGCTGTGTAACGAGGTCAACACGATCCCCGGCTTCACCCCGATCTCGATGTATCCGCGGCTCTGGCAGGCCGCCGGCCTCTCTTACTCGGCGCTCATCGACCGTCTGGTCGACCTCGCCGTTACCCGCCACACCCGGCGCCGTCGCCACACCGGCCGCTGATAACCAACCGTCGGGAGCGGACAACTAGCTACCGGCGGCGGGATCCAACGACCGACGTAGGAACCGCAGCAGTTCGCCACGTCGCTGCACCACTGGACGCAGAGTCGGCCCCACGCCCGCAGCCCGCAACACCTCGATCTCGGTGGCTACCCCCACCACGGTCGAGTACGCACTCAAGAGGAGCAGCTGGGCGTCAGTTCGTCGCATGCGTCCCGCCGCCATCTCGTCCTCCATCCACCGGCGGGCCCTGGCCATCAGAGGCTCGAGGTGGGTCCGAACCCGAACAGCGCCCGGCGAGTTGGGGCGACTGACCTCACGCAGCAGGCCCAACAGGACCGGCTGGTCCAGCGCCAGGCGAAACACCTCGCGAACCATTCCCTCAACACGCTCCCAGTCGCTTCCCCCGGCGGATCTGGACTCGACCAAGACCCCTTCCAATGCCATGGTCAGCTCGCCGGCGCAGTGGTCGACCACCGAGTCCAACAGCCGGCGTTTGGAGACGAAGTGGTAGAGGATCGTCTGCTTTCGGATCCCCAGACCGGCTGCCAGGTCATCCAGCGAGGTCCCGTCGTAGCCGGTAGTACCGAAGGAGGCGAGGGCAGCGTCCAACACCAGCTCTCTGGTATTGCCCCGCTCCCCGGTGGTCGCCACATCGCAACCGTAGCCCCCTTCTCTACCAGATGGTAAGGAGGCCAACCTTCTGGTAGAAACGACCCCGTGATCCCCGAATCCCTCGCTGGGCGGCGTATCGCCATCACCGGAAGCACCGGCTTCCTCGGAACCGCGCTCGTCGAACGCCTCCTTCGTTCGGCCCCCAACTGCGAACTCGTCCTGATCGTCCGGCCAGGTCGACGAGGCGCGGAGCGACGGGTCGAACGCGACATTCTTCGCAACGACGCCTTTGACTCACTGCGTGATTCCCTCGGTCCCGATGGCTTCGCCGAGATGGCCGCCCGACGGATCACGGCATTGGCTGGCGACGTCACCGTCGACGGACTCGGCCTGGACGACAATGGCCGGGCCGCTCTCGCCGCATGCGACATCGTCATCCATTCGGCCGCGGCGGTGAGCTTCGACTCGCCACTCGACCAGGCCATCGAGGTCAACCTGCTGGGACCAGTCCGAGTCGTCGAGGCACTGTCCGAGCTGGGTGTGACCCCACATGTGGTGACCGTGTCCACCTGTTATGTGGCTGGCAGCCGTCGCGGTGCCGCCCCTGAGGAGCCGGTCGACGCTAGCCCGTTCTTCGTCGACGTCGACTGGCGCACCGAGGTCGACGCCGCACGTCGCATACGTCGCGAAACCGAGACGACCAGCCGCACCCCGGAAAGCCTCGCCGAGTTCCGCTCCAAGGCTCGCGGCGAACTCGGTGCTGCCGGGACGCCCAACCTTGCCGCCAAGACCGAGCAACTGCGATCCCGATGGGTCGACGACCGCATGGCCGAATCCGGTGTCGCCCGTGCCTCGTCGCTCGGCTTCCCCGACGCCTACGCCTACACCAAGGCCCTCGGCGAGATCGCCACCGCCGAGTCCCGAGGCGCCGTGCCCGTCAGCGTGGTCCGTCCGGCCATCATCGAATCGGCCGTTGCCGACCCATCACCCGGCTGGATCCGTGGCTTCCGAATGGCCGAGCCGGTCATCATCTCGTACGCCCGTGGCCTCCTGAAGGAGTTCCCCGGCGTTCCCGAAGGAACCATCGACGTCATCCCGGTCGACTTCGTGGTGGCCGCCATCTGCGCGGTAGCTGCCCGCGGGCCCCTGGCAGCGAACGGTGGGCCCGACATCGTCCAGGTGGCCTCTGGTTCGGTCAATCCGCTTCGCTACGGCACCTTGGTCGACCAGGTGCGCGAGTGGTTCACCGAACACCCCATCTACGACGACATGGGCCAGCCCATACCGGTGCCCGAGTGGTCGTTCCCTGGCCGGGGCCGGGTCAAGAAGCAGTTGCAACGGGCCGCCACGATGCTCGACCATGCCCAGAAGGTGTTCGACGTCCTACCGGTACGGGGCCGCCAAGCTCTGGTGGGCACCCGCCTCGAGGAGCAGCGAGAGCTGATCCAGCGGGCTGAGGGCTACGTCGACCTGTACGGCGCCTACGCCGAGTGCGAGGCCGAATACGGACTGGACCGGCTACTAGCCCTCTGGGATTCGCTCGACGACGCCGACCAGGCGGCCTTCGCTTTCGACCCCAGGATCATCGACTGGGAGGCCTACGTCCCCGACGTCCACCTCCCATCGGTCGTCAAGGCCGGCCGGGTCCCCATGAAGCCACCTTCCCGGGGCGGCGAGAGCCGATCGGCCCGCCTACGCCGCCAGGCCCTGGCCCCAGAACGCCACCTGGCCGCCTTCGATCTGGAGAACACTCTCATCGCGTCCAACGTGGTGGCCAGCTATGCGTGGCTGGGCAGCCGACGTCTACGTGGTCGCGACCGGGTCCGCTTCGTGGCCGGGCTGGTAGCCGAGGCGCCTGCCCTGCTGTCGCTCGACAAGAAGGATCGCAGCGACTTCCTACGTCACTTCTACCGCCGGTACGACGGGGCCCCCGTCGATCAGATCACCATCGACGCCACCGAGAAGTTCAGCGAGATGATTCTGGCCAAGTCATTTCCGGCGGCCATCCGTCGGGTACGAGAGCACCGGGCTCTGGGCCACCGCACACTACTCATCACCGGTGCCCTGGACTTCGTCGTCGAGCCGTTCCGCCCGCTCTTCGACGACATCGTCTGTGCCGAGTTGGGCGTGGTGGATGGCAAATACGACGGCCAACTCACCTCCGTGCCACCGACTGGCGAGGCTCGCTACCAGGCCCTCGTCGACTACTCCGCAGCCCATGGTCTGGACCTAAGCGAGTCGGTGGCCTATGCGGATTCGGCCAGCGACCTTCCGATGCTCGAGGCCGTTGGCTTCCCAGTCGCCGTCAACCCGGAGACCCGCCTGGCCGGCATCGCCCGCAAGCGGGGTTGGCTCGTCGAGGACTTCCAGAAGTCGCCCGGCATGTACCGCAGTCCTTTACCACTGGCCCCGATGCGAACCGTGGGCACTACCAGATGAAGGCCCTGCAGTTCCGCCGGAACCTGCCCCGCTACGCGGCTGCCCGCGTGGCCGGCAGCATCACGCCCGGGCGGGGAGCGTCCGCCGGACCCCTCAAGCTCGTCGACCTCGACACCTCTCGGACGCCCGGCCCCGACTGGGTGCGGGTCCGCCCTCGTCTATCAGGCATCTGCGGCTCAGATCTGGCCACCGTTGACGGCCGCTCGGCCCGCTACTTCGAACCCCTCGTGTCGTTCCCGTTCGTCCCCGGCCATGAGGTGGTCGGCGACCTTGACAATGGCTCCCGGGTCGTCCTGGAACCGGTTCTGGGCTGCGTCAGCCGAAACCTCGATCCGACGTGCACCCCGTGCGCGGAGGGGCACCTCGGTAACTGCGAACACACTTCGTTCGGCGACCTCGAACCGGGGATCCAGATCGGTTCCTGCCACGACACTGGGGGCGGCTGGTCCACGGCATTCAACGCCCACCCCAGCCAGTTGCATCCCGTTCCCGAGACCCTCGACGACGAAGCGGCCGTCATGGTTGAGCCCACGGCCTGCGGGGTGCATGCCGCACTGATGGCCGAGGTACCCGAAGGCGGCGTGGTAGCCGTGCTGGGAGCCGGCACCCTCGGCTTGGTCACCCTGGCCGCCCTCCGGGCGCACGCGACGCCCGGCACCGTGGTGGCTACCGCCCGCTACCCCGAACAGCGTCGACAGGCCGCCGCCCTGGGCGCAGACCAAGTGGTCGCTCCCGATGAGATCCGTCGGGCCGTCCGTCGGATCACCGGAAGCCGGGCCATCGGCGCACCCGGGCTCGGCGAGACCCCTACCGAAGGGTTGGTGGATCGACTCACCGGTGGCGCTGACGTGGTCATCGACTGCGTCGGATCTTCTTCCAGCCTCACCGACGCGCTGGCCATCGTCCGCCCAAGGGGTCGCATCGTGCTCGTCGGCATGCCCGCTGAGGTCTCCCTCGAGCTGACTCCCCTCTGGCACCGCGAGATCACCCTGGTGGGCGCCTACACCTACGGCACCGAGACGCTTCCTGACGGTACCGAGCGCCGCACCTTCGACCTGGCCGCCGACCTCGTCGGTGCTGCCAGCCTTGGTTCGCTCGTGTCGGCCACCTACCCCCTTGCCCGCTACCGCGACGCCCTTGAGCATGCGGCCTCGGCCGGGCGCCGGGGCGCGACCAAGATCGCCTTTGACCTCCGCGACGAGAAGGAACGCCTCCTGTGACTGGATACCTCCCATGACCGGACATCTCGCACCCCGACCGGGTTTCGTGCTCGACGTCGACCGCAACAGCCCGCCGATCGTGTTCCACCACGGCGAGGGCTTCCGACTTGAGAGGTTGCCGTCCGACCGCTCCCGTGTCATCTATCCGGCCGAACCGTTGGAGGGCCTCCCCGACCCGGACGGCGCCATCCGCCACGCCCTCCTCAACCCGATCGGCGATTCGGACCCGTTGCCGGCCCTACTGACCGCGGGCATGAAGCTGACCATTGCCTTCGACGACATCTCCCTGCCCCTGCCGCCGATGCGGCGGCCTGACATCCGCCAGCGGATCATCGAAGCTGTACTGGACCTGGCCGCCGAGGCCGGTGTCGACGACGTACACCTCATCGCCGCTCTGGCCATCCACCGGCGGATGACCGAAGACGAGTTGCGGCACGCGGTGGGCGACCGGGTGTACGACGCCTTCGCCCCCGATGGTCGCCTCTACAACCACGATGCCGAGGATCCCGACGGCATGGTGGTGCTCGGCGAGACCCCCCACGGCGAGGACGTCCAGTTCAGTAAGCGGGCCGCCGAAAGCGACCTTCTCGTCTACGTCAACATCAACCTGGTGGCCATGGACGGCGGCCACAAGAGCACGGCCACCGGCCTATCGGGCTACACCGGCCTGCGCCACCACCACAACGTCAAGACCATGCAAAACTCGAAATCGTTCATGGACCGCGAGAACTCTGAGCTGCACGCCTCCAACTGGCGGATGGGCAAAGTTGTTCGGGACGCCGGCGTGAAGATCTTCCAGATCGAGACGACGGTCAACAACAACACGTTCGGCCGGGAAGGCCCGCTCGCTCTCCTCCAGAAACGCGAATGGGAATGGTCGGCCCGTGACCGCATGCAGTTCCTCGGCATGAAGGCCGGCCTGGAGATCATGCCGACCAAGACCAAGCGAAAGGTCTTCTCGTCGTGGCAGGCGCCCTACGCCCTCACCTCGGTGCAGGCCGGTGAGGTTGAGGCCGTCCACGAGGTCACCACGGCCAACGTGTACCGCCAGCAACTGGTACCCGTCGAAGGCCAAACCGACATCCTGACCATGGGCCTTCCCTATATCTGTCCGTACAACGTCAACTCGATCATGAACCCGATCCTCGTCATGTGTCTCGGGCTCGGGTACTTCTTCAACCTCTACAAGGGGAAGCCGCTGGTGCGGGAAGGCGGTGTGCTCATCATGAGCCATCCCACCCCTTGGGAGTTCAACCCGATCCACCATCCGAGCTACATCGACTTCTTCGAGCAGGTTCTGGCCGATACCACCGATCCAATAGAGATCGAGCGCAAGTACGAAAAGCAGTTCGCCGAGGACGAGTGGTACATCCACCTGTACCGCAATTCATACGCCTACCACGGTGTGCACCCGTTCTACATGTGGTACTGGGGCAGCCATGCCCTGCAGCACCTCGGGCGGGTCATCATCGTCGGTGGGGACCCGGCGGCCGTCCGCCGCATGGGTTTCCAGTCGGCGTCGACACTGCAGGACGCCCTGGAGATGGCATCTGACGTGGTGGGTCCTCAGCCGACCATCACCCATATGAAGAACCCTCCCATCCTGATGGCAGACGTGACCTGAGTCGTGGGAACCGCCCAATGAGTTTTGCGGCCCGATCTGTGGCGAAGGCTCGCTCGATGGCGGGCGGCCTCGGCTTCCCGTGGCGTGCAGCGCCCGTGCCCACCGGTATCGAGCCACCGTCGCCCGACCACGGCTTGGGGGCCGACTACGACACCGGGTGGGCACGTCGGTATCCAGCCCGGGTGGCCAGAGCCGCCATCCTCGAATCGGTGATGCGCCCGGCCATGGCAGTTCTGGCGTCGCCCGCCCGACGAGGCCTCGACCGGCTCGACTGCCTAGACGGTTCCGTGGTTTTCGTGGCCAACCACCACAGTCACGCTGACACGCCGCTGCTGCTGACGTCGATCCCCGAGCCGTGGCGCCACCGCATCGTGGTCGGAGCGGCCGCCGACTACTTCTTCAGCAACCGGATCTCCGGCGCGGCCTCAGCGTTGGCTATCGGCGCCGTGCCCATCGAGCGCAGCAAGGTCGGGCGCAAGTCGGCCGACATGGCCCGTGGGTTGATCGACGACGGGTGGTCGATCCTCCTCTACCCGGAGGGCGGTCGAAGCCCCGACGGGTGGGGCCAGGAGTTCCGGGGCGGAGCCGCCTACCTGGCCATCCGCTGTGGTGTACCTGTCGTACCCATCCACCTGCAGGGCACCGGTCGGATTCTGCGTAAGGGACGAACCCTGCCCCGTCCGTCACGCACAACGGTCACGTTCGGCGACCCGTTGACGGCCAACCACGATGAGAGCGCCCGGGCATTCGCCGTCCGCCTGCAGGCCGCAGTGGCCGCTCTCGGCGACGAGGCGACGTCGGACTGGTACCAGGCCCGCATTCGTGCTCACGCCGGCACCTCGCCCGGCCTAACCGGACCCGACGTGGGGGCATGGCGTCGAGCCTGGGCCCTTGGCGACCGTGACCGCAGTTCACAACGTCGCCGACGTCGCTGGCCGGCGCTCTGACCAGCGTCCTTTCGCTCGAACTTCGCTTTCAACCCAACTACTGGCTTTATTTGGGTATTCGACTCCCCTCGCCAACCAACCACATAGATAATCTTGGAACATTGATAAAAAATCTGACCAGGGTCACCTGCATTCTTCGAAATCCACCGCCCAGCCTCTGCGAGATGCGCACCGCACCCCGCCGTCCCACCTAGAGGAGTCCACCCCTATGACAGTCGCAGCATCCACCCCCATCCAATTGATCCAGGGCGTCTACGCGACTCTCGACGAGCGGGTGGCCACCGGCCGTCGCCGTCTGGGCCGTGCTCTGACCCTGGCTGAGAAGGTGCTTGTCAACCACCTTGACGATCCGGAGGCCTCCGGCCTCGAGCGCGGCGTCTCCTACGTCGACCTACGACCGGACCGGGTTGCCATGCAGGACGCGACGGCCCAGATGGCCTGGCTGCAGTTCATGACCGCTGGCCTCGATGAGGTCCGGGTCCCCACGACCACCCACTGCGATCACCTCATCGAAGCTCGCGATGACGGCAAGTTGGACCTGGCCACCGCCCTCGACGGCAACCGCGAGGTCTACGACTTCCTGGCTGCGGTCTGCGCCCGCTACGGCGCCGGTTTTTGGAAGCCCGGCTCGGGGATCATTCACCAGGTCGTCCTCGAGCAGTACGCCTTCCCCGGCGGGATGATGATCGGGACCGACAGCCACACCCCCAACGCCGGCGGCCTCGGCATGGTCGCGGTTGGCGTAGGCGGCGCAGACGCCGTCGACGTCATGACGGGATTCCCGTGGAACGTGCGTTGGCCCAAGTTGATCGGCGTAAAGCTGACTGGCGAATTGAACGGATGGACAGCCCCGAAGGACGTGATCCTGAAGGTCGCCGACATCCTCACCGTGAAGGGCGGCACCGGTGCCATTCTCGAATACTTCGGATCAGGTGCACGGAGCATGTCGGCCACCGGGAAGGCCACCATCTGCAACATGGGAGCAGAGATCGGCGCCACGACCTCGATGTTCGCCTATGACGACGCCATTGGCCGCTACCTCAAGTCGACGGGTCGTGAGGCCGTGGCCGACGCCGCCAACGCCGTGGCACACCATTTGCGAGCCGACGACGAAGTTGAGGCCGACCCCGGCTCCTACTTCGACGAGGTCATCGAGATCGACCTGTCAACCCTGTCGCCGCACATCAACGGCCCCCACACCCCCGACTTGGCCCGTCCGGTCGCAGACCTGGGGGCCGAGGCCAAGCGCGAGGGCTGGCCGCTGGAGGTCAGTGCCGGGCTCATCGGTTCGTGCACCAACTCCAGCTACGAGGACATCACGCGGGCGGCCAGCATCGCCCGTGACGCCGTCGCCAAGGGCCTGACCGCCAAAGCACCACTACTCATCACCCCTGGCTCCGAGCAGGTCCGGGCCACCATCGAGCGAGACGGCCTGCTGGCCGACTTCGAGGCGTTGGGCGCCCAGGTGCTGGCCAATGCTTGTGGGCCCTGTATCGGCCAGTGGGACCGTCAGGACCTCGACGACGGGATCCCCAACTCCATAGTCACCAGCTACAACCGGAACTTCCCCAAGCGCAACGACGGCTACGCCACGACCCACGCGTTCGTGACCTCCCCTGAGACGGTGATCGCCCTGACCATCGCCGGCCGACTCGACTTCGATCCGGCCAACGACACACTGCTGAACAAGGCCGGCGACGAGGTCCGCCTCACGGTGGGCGACGGCGAGGAACTGCCCGCCGACGGCTTCGACCCGGGGGAAGAGACCTTCCAGGCCCCGCCGGCCGACGGTTCGGACATCCAGGTCGAAGTGTCACCGACGAGTGACCGCCTGCAACTACTGACACCGTTCGCGGCATGGGACGGTGGTGACCTGACCGACCTAACCGTTCTGGTTAAGGCGCAGGGCAAGTGCACCACCGACCACATCTCGATGGCCGGCCCGTGGCTGAAGTACCGGGGCCATCTCGAGAACATCTCGGGCAACGTCTACATGGGAGCCGTCAACGCCTTCACTGGCGAAGTGGGCACCGGCTGGGACGTCACCGACGGTGAAACCCGGACCTATCCGGAGATCGCCCGCCGCTACCACGAGGCCGGCGTGGCCTGGGCGGCCATCGGCGACGAGAACATGGGCGAGGGGTCGTCGCGTGAGCACGCAGCCATGGAGCCCCGCTTCCGTGGCGCCAAGGTGGTCATTGCCCGCTCGTTCGCGCGAATCCACGAAACGAACCTGAAGAAGCAGGGCGTCCTACCGCTGACCTTCGCCGACCCCGCCGACTACGACCTGATTGGGCCCGAGGACCGCATATCGGTGGTCGGGGTGGCCGACCTGGCACCCAACGTACCGGTGGCCGTGGTGGTCGCTGCTCCTGACGGCAACGAGACGCGGATCAGCTGCCGGCACACCTACTCGGCCGACCAGATCGAATGGTTCAAGGCCGGTAGTGCGCTGAACCTCATCCGGGCACGCTCGATCGCCTGACCGGAGCCACGGCGGTCTCTCACCCACCGACCCTTTGTTCGACTGGCCTACCAAAGTCGGTTACAACCAGCCTGTCGGAGCCCCAACGAAAGCCTGATTCGACCGGCCATTGCCGACCGTGCACCAGACCCCATCAATCACCTCGTACGAGAAGCGTTCCAGGCAGACAGACTGTTCGCACTACCGATGGCGTGTCGGCTGTCCGCAAACACCAGTGGCCACCACCGATTCGTCAGCACCAAAGCTCACTGAAATGACATGGTTCGCCATGAGCTCTTCCAGTGAAGGGCTGTACTGTTCCTAGAAGCGGGGTTCTCACCCGCAGACAGCGAACCAGTGTCGACCATCGTCTAAAGAGTAAGGACCCCTGTGGCTACCTATACCTGCAGCTCGTGCGGAATGTCCGTAAACGCCACTTGTGGCGCATGCGA